>ERZ506917.99-NODE-99-length-34553-cov-5.129979_pt1 | contig 34553 bp, 24 predicted proteins | sample MGYA00512904_ERZ506917 | MGnify/ENA metagenome assembly ERZ506917 | reverse complement strand
TCCGATCTTAGAGCAGAGGACTGAAAATCCTCGTGTCGCTGGTTCGATTCCAGCTTTGGGCACTAGATGAAAAGCTGAAACTTTTATGAGTTTCAGCTTTTATTTGTTTATGCGGGCAAAGCCCTCCAAAACGTACAGTATGTATATTTATAGGATTCCGAAGGAGGAGATATCAGAATGGTATTTGAGGTTGGACAGGTTATAAAGATGAAGAAGGCGCATCCTTGTGGAACGAATTCCTGGGAGATACTCAGAGTAGGAATGGATTTCAGACTCAGATGTACTGGCTGTGCTCATCAGGTCATGGTGCCCAGAAAATTGGTGGAGAAGAACTTCAAGGGATTTATTGAAGAATAAAAAAGAAGCAGGATCATGATTAGGCGATTATGATTCTGCTTCTTTTTTTATATAAAGTTTTTTGTGAGCCGATTGAGTATAACTCATATATTAGCTTTACTCTCTTTAAGGGAGGAGCGCAGCCGCTTGACGGCTGCGCCAATTAAGGGATTGGGGGGTGTAGTCATTTCTGACTACAAAAAAGGGAGTAAATAACAAAAAATAGTAAATTGTCAAATTTCAGTGTAAGCTGTCAACGCTTTCTGTTGTCTTTCTGTATCTCTTGCTTACAAGTTGATAATATGATAAATGGATCAGGATTGCAATAGCATTTGGCTCATTTAGGTTATAATGCCATATTTGTTGGCGATTTTGACTGTTTTTGACTACTTTTGCATGTATAATCGTAAAAAATCATCTGATGTAACATAACGCAACGATATTGCGCAAGTTGCACACAGACAAGTTGCGCAATACAGAAGAGATATATAATAATAAAAGAGCAGAATCACGATTAGGCGATCATGCTTCTGCTCTTTTTATTTATATAAGATTTTTTGTGAGCTGATATTGAATATATCATAACATTTGGTTACTCACCTTTAAGGGAGGGACGCAGCCGCTTGACGGCTGCGTCAATTAAGGGATTGGGGGGTGTAGTCATTTCTGACTACGAAAAAAGGGAGTAAAAACAAAAAATAGTAAATTGTCAAATTCCAGTGTAAGCTGAAGATGTTTCTGTTGTTTTTGTATCTCTTGCTTACAAGCTGATAATATGACATAAACGTTATTTATGCAATAGCATTTGACTGTTTTCCGTCATATTCACATATTCATAATAAATTTTGACTGTTTTTGACTGAAAAGGAATAAATCAGACATTTGTACTATTCAAATGGTATGTTTATGTGATATAACTTTACTTATATGACGTGATAATACATTATTCCACAGATGAATTATCACAGATAATATGCATACGAAAAAAGATCAGGGAGGATCAAGATGAAGAGCAGCAAGAAAAATCTTATTGCCATCGCCGTGGTAATTCTCATTATTGCGGTTCTCGGAATTCTGTCTATATATGTAGATAAGATTCCATCGCCATCGACATATGCGACATTCTGGGCACTTGTACCATCGGTTGTCGCTATCACGCTGGCACTTATAACGAAGGAGGTTTACAGTTCACTGTTTATAGGAATTGTAATAGGAAGTGTGTTTGCCTCCGGATTCAGTTTTACGGGCAGTATATCGAATGTACTGCAGGATGGACTGATCGCACAGCTTTCAGATTCATATAATGTAGGTATACTGATATTCCTTGTCATTCTTGGAACCATAGTTGCACTTATGAACAAGGCAGGTGGATCCAAGGCATTTGGTGACTGGGCAGCTACCCATATCAAGACCAGACAGGGCGCGCAGCTCTGCACAGTTCTTTTGGGAGTTCTGATATTTATTGATGACTATTTTAACTGCCTCACAGTCGGTAGCGTTATGAAGCCTGTAACTGATAAGCACAGGATATCAAGGGCGAAGTTTGCATATGTTATAGATGCAACAGCGGCACCTATATGTATCATAGCCCCTGTATCATCATGGGCTGCGGCCGTCAGTGGATTTGTAAAGGGTGAGGATGGCTTTGGTCTGTTTATAAAGGCCATACCATATAACTATTATTCATTCCTCACACTTGCGATGATGATCGCAATGATCGTTATGAAGGTTGAGTTTGGTTCCATGGAGAAGCATGAGCTCAATGCCCTGAAGGGAGATCTTCTCTCAATGGGAGATGGCAAGAAGACTGTCACAGCAGAGGAGACTGATGTGGTCAACAGCAACGGCAAGGTAGTTGATCTTATAATACCTATCATATGTCTTGTTATCTGCTGCATTATAGGAATGATCTACACAGGTGGATTCTTCAGCGGTGTAAGCTTTGTAGAGGCATTCTCAAACAGTGATGCATCTGTTGGACTTGCAATTGGAAGCTTGTTCGGACTGCTTATTACAATTCTTCTGTATGTGATAAGAGGAGTCCTGGATTTTGGTAAATGTATGGAGGCTATACCAGAGGGCTTTAAGGCAATGGTACCGGCTATACTGATCCTTACATTCGCATGGACGCTCAAGGGAACTACCGATATGATGGGTGCAAAGGATTTTGTACAGACAGCAATGACATCTGCATCGGGAAGTCTGTTTAGTTTCCTTCCTGCGGTTATATTTATAGTTGGATGTCTCATGGCGTTTGCAACAGGAACATCATGGGGAACATTTGGAATACTTATCCCTATTGTGTGTGCAGTATTTGAGGGTAAGAATAATGAGCTTATGATCATAGCGATATCAGCATGTATGGCTGGAGCTGTGTGTGGAGATCACTGCTCACCTATATCAGATACCACTATCATGGCATCAGCAGGAGCGCAGTGTAACCATGTAAATCATGTGGCAACACAGCTTCCATATGCGATAACAGCGGCTATCATGTCATTCGTGTCATATGCTATAGTTGGACCGCTTACATACCATCTGCATGTTAAGTGGTTTATCATGCTTCCGATATTCATAGCAATGATGGTTCTTCTGATATTTGTACTCAGGGTCATCAAGCGCAGGAATCCTGCAAGTTATGTGAATGCGGATACTAGAGTAGCGGATGCGGAGTAGGCAGATCAAATTGTAAATAAAAGGTATATTTAACGAAAAAAATAGTTGACTTATGATGGAACATAAGTTAATATGTGAGAGTAGAGTTTTCATTTATTTGAATCCTCTCTCCCCTCATTATGGTGACCAGGTACCCCCTGGTCACTTTTTTGTTTATATGGACAAAATATAGCATGGGCACTTTATATTTGTTAACTTGAGCAATCACATGTAAAGGTATATTCTATATACCATAGATGCCGGGGAGACAGACATCATAATAAATAAAGGAAAGAGAGTAGTTATGCAGGATAACAGAGAGATAACAAATGAAGAAGTCCAGAAGGCTTCGGAGATAATCAACAATTTGCTGAGTTACTATAACAGTAAGGTTGTGGGACAGCCTTATCTGGGATATTCACTTCTGGTTGCAATGATGACAAACGGTCATGTGCTTCTGGAATCCGTTCCAGGACTTGCCAAGACCACTGCTGCCAGGGTTATGACAGAGGCGGTTAATGGATCATTTTCAAGGATCCAGTGTACACCGGATCTTATACCGAGCGACATAATTGGAACCCAGATGTACAACATGGCGACCAATACATTTGAGGATAAGATAGGTCCGGTTTATTCGAACTTTGTACTACTCGATGAGATAAACAGGTCCAGTGCGAAGACACAGAGTGCCATGCTGGAGGCGATGCAGGAGAGAGAAGTCAGTATAGGAGGAAAGACATATAAGCTGCCGGAGGTGTTCGTGGTAATAGCGACCCAGAATCCGATCGAATCTGAGGGTACGTATGTGCTGTCAGAGGCACAGCTTGACAGATTCCTTCTCAAGGAGACTGTGACATATCCAAGCGCAAGGGATGAGATGGAGATACTCAACAGAGTGGAGGCAGGAGTTTTTTCAGACGTGAAGTCCGTTGCCAGCGTTGACGATGTGGTGTATCTTCAGAAGCTGTGCAAGAGGATTTATATAGATCCGGCGATAAAGAAATATATAGTTGATATAGTTCAGGCAACCAGAATGACGGATAAGATACTTGCACCTGAGCTTGCACAGTATGTTGCCATGGGTGCGAGCACAAGAGCGGCTATTGCGTTCATGGAGGTAGCAAAGGCGATCGCACTTATAAATGGGAGAAGATATTGTGTTCCTGATGATGTGAAAGCACTCAGATATTCAGTCCTGAGACACAGGATCATGCTTACATTTGCCGCTGTTGCGGAAGACGTGAAGATTGAGAAGATTATAGATGCCATAATAGGTTCGGTTAAGACGCCGTAGGGGAAGACAGTTAATTATGAAGATGACATATATATCCAGAATACAGGGAAATATGAAGGGATATAAGACCATATATACTACCAAGGCAACGTCGAGGATAATCGATGGTTCGTACAATTCCATCTATAAGGGCAGGAGTATGAACTTTGATGAGCTCAGGGAGTATGTCGTTGGCGATGATATCAAGGACATGGACTGGAAAGCATCTGCCAGGAGCCAGAAGCTTCTGGTCAGACAGTATATCGCCGAGAAGAAGCATAATATAATGCTGGTGATGGATGCCGGAAAACGTATGCTTGGATATGCCAATGATGTTCAGGAGAAGAGTGACGTTGCACTTATGGCGGCAGGAACCCTGGCATATATGGTGTGTGACAATGGTGATTATGTGAGCGCTACTTATGTTTCAGACAGGGGCGTGGAGCACTATCCGTTTAAGACAGGCTTTGCAAATGTCGAAAATATTCTTGCGGGTTACCACAGGAACGTTACCATGACTAATGACTCGGATACGGGGGATGCGCTGAGCTTCATTGCGAGGAATTTCAGGAGGAGAATGATCATACTTGTGGTGACGGACACCAGAGGTATCCTGAATATGTCGGAGGCAACTGTAAAGCAGTTAAAGGTACTGCATGATATACTGCTTATAAATGTTGAGGATGCCGGGATGAACGGTAAGAATGTATATGACATATCCGGTGACACATATATTCCTGAATTTTTTACCAGGGACATGAAGCTGGCAAAGAAGGAAGAGAGGAAAAGGCAGGAGCTTTCAAGTGCCTGTGACGACAAGCTTAAGAAACTTGGTATTTCGTACCTGACGGTCAGGTCTTCTGACAGCATGGATGAAAAGATAGTAGAGCTGCTCAACAAGCACAAGACTGAGAGCTCTGGAAAGTAGTTAAATGGGCTGATGCCCGGAGATAAGAGGAAGAAGATATAAGATATGGAAAGTTCAGTGAATTTGCAGGAGCCGCTTTCGTATGTGGTATGGCCAATCGTGCTGACCGGAGTGATAACAGCCGCAGTGCTGTTGTTCTTTGGTGTCTGCTGGTATCTGAGAAGACGTAGAAAAATGGCGGCGGAGCTGCCGAAGGTGGTGAAGCCTGCGCCTATGGATATGGGTAGAGTGAAGGCCAGATATCTGTCAGAACTGGCGGATATTGCGGGACAGTATGATCAGGGAAAACTTGATGTAAGAGGTGCATATCAGCGTATGAGCCGTTGTATCAGGGGATTTGTTCATGCTGCAACCGGCATAAGGGTTCAGAATTATACTCTGTATGATATAGAAAGATTAAACATGCCGGAGCTGTACTATCTTGTGGCTGAGTATTATGCGCCGGAATTTGCAAGAAAGTCCGATGGTGATGTGAGGGCTTCCCTTGAGAAGACAAGGAGTTTGATTGAGAGATGGCAATAAAATATCATATTGTTCTATATGCAGGCCTGGCTATTGCGCTGTTTATGCTGGTATTTGTGTTTGTGAAATACAAAAAGACAAAGAAATATGCCGGAGGAAAAAAGATCGCAGGGCTCATATGCCAGGAAGATGAGGCATATTTCAGGAAAAGAAAAATATTATATAAGACCGGGCTTACAGCCACGCTCATATGCTGCGTACTGGTTGTCGTATCGGCATTCCTGCTCATGGCAAAACCATACACGAGCAGGCGTATGCAGGATGAAAAGTATTGCAGGGACATCATTCTGTGTATCGACATATCAACATCCGTGGATTATCTCAACGAGAATCTGCTGGACAAGCTGAAGAAAACAGTTGATGAGCTTCAGGGCGAACGTTTTGGAATCGTGATATTTAACACAAGTCCGGTGCTGCTTACTCCGCTCACGGATGATTATGAGTATGTGAAGGATCAGCTTGATCTGATCGCACAGTGTCTGAAGAGCAGAAATGAAGTGAATCTGGACGATGCATTTTCATCGGGGTACGACTGGATATATTATCAGGCATATATATCATCTGGAACTCTGATTGGAAATGAGCAGAGGGGAAGCTCACTTATAGGGGACGGCCTTGCTGCTGCGGCAATCGATTTTTCGGATGCTGACAAGGAGAGGACAAAGGTGGTAATATTCTCCACTGACAATGATATACAGGGAACACCGGTGGCAACTCTGGATGAGGCGGCCGATATATGTGTTTCAAACAATGTCACGGTGTATGGAGTTGGAACAAAGGAGATGACACCGGAAAACAAGGAGTCCATGAAGAATGCGGTGGAGAAGACCGGTGGTAAATTCTATCTTGAGGAGGAATCCGGATCATTTGGAGAGATAGTATCATCGATAGAAAAGCTGAGTAAGAATCTGGTCAAGGTGAGGATGGTGGATGTTGAGACACCTGAGCTGTTATATCCATTTGTATTGATGCTGGTTCTGTTTGCAGGAATGCTAGGACTTGGCCGCTGGCTCAAATTATAAGACGTTACAGGAGAGAATTATGAGAATAGATCCAATTATACCAATCTGGCTTATGCTCATATTGTGCGTTGGCATGGCGTTCCTGAAAAGGCGGAAGAGAAGCGCATATATAAGGCAGATAGCTGCCATCATACTGATATTTCTCATCAATCTGAGGATCATGGTCCCAAGCAGCAACGTGGAGACAAGTGTCCGGAAGCTTGACACATATGTGCTGTTCGTTGTGGATGACACCATAAGCATGCTGGCTCAGGATTATGCTGGGGATACAGAGAGGCTGACGGCGGTGAAGAAAGACTGCGAGCACATAGTTGATGAGATGGACGGTGCTAAATTTGCGGTCATAACCTTCAATAATAGTGCAAATCTGATATCGCCATATTCGGATGATTCAAATTTTGCAAAAAGTGTTCTGGATTCAATATATCCGCTGGATTCGCTATATGCCAGGGGGTCGTCCATGAATGTCTGCATAGATGTGATGACGGATACCCTTAAGCGTGCAAAGGAGAAAAATGATGGAAATGTGGTCGTGTTCTTTATAAGCGATGGTGAAATAACCAACGACGACAGACTCAAGTCATTTGACGGGGCGAAAAAATATATTGATGGAGGCGCAGTGTTGGGGTACGGCACAAAGGAAGGCGGCAACATGTATGTGAAATCATATTACGATGACCGGAAGGAGCTGCTTGAGGACACATCGGACTACCCGTATAAACCAGCGGTGTCGAAGATCGATGAGGATAATCTGAAAAAGATTGCCGATGATCTGGGCGTCGACTATATAAATATGAACGATGGTTCTGCGCTGGATAAGGTTGTGGAGAAGTCACGGGGAACCGCTGAGTCAACGGATAAGGGTAAGACCATAGGATATGTGGATATATATTATCTGTTTGCAGCATTATTTGCAGGACTTGTTGTATATGAATTTTTTGATATGAGAAAGAAAGTCATAAAATGAAAAACAGATCAGGAATAATAAAGATCGTTGCTGCAGTGACCGGAGCTGTCAGCCTGCTGTGTATGGCGGTGCTTCTGGTGAATTATCTGTGCAATGAGCATTTTATAAGTGAATACAAAAAGGGACAATATGTGGACAGCACAGTGAACGCCGTGCTTGGCTTTACTCAGCCACATATATACCATTATAATCTTGGTGATGTATATTACAGTCAGGGAGATTACGAGGGCGCCGAGCAGGAGTTTCGTAAGGCACTTGAAAAGAAGCCGGGTGGTGAGTCCGACTGTAAGACAAGGGTCAACCTTGCGCTGTCCATAGTGAAGCAGATAGATCCTGAGGGTGTTACCAAAGAGAATCTGGATGAGGTGATAGACATACTTGAGGGGGCAAAGGACATTCTCATAGAGAATGACTGCGCTCACAGGGATGATGAGGATGGACATTACGAGGATGCACAGACTCTGAAGGATGAGATAGATGCCTTTGAGGAACAGCTCAGGAAGCAGACGGAGGAACAGGATCAGAAAGGTGATCAGGATCCAAATGACCAGAAGGATCAGGGCAGTGACGATGAAAACGAAGAGGATACACAGGAGCCTCAGTCTTCTGATAAGGAATCGGAGATACGAAAGCAGCTCGATGCCATCCAGGGAGACAGTCTTGAGCAACGAAATCAGGAGATGGATGTATACGAGACATACAAAAATGAACATGATTACTACGGCGGACGCACTTGGTGATCATACATTAATAGACATTAAATTCTAAATATAAAACTTGCGCAATATTAAGACGCGGGGTATAATACTGCTAGTTATGGTCATTTGTGGAAAAGTGACCAGAATAAGGAGATAGAATCGAGCAATGGTAAATGAAGAAAAGGTCATTCTAATGACGAAGATCGCCATGTACAAGGAGTCGCTTGGACGTGAGGATCTCGAAAAGGGTAAATATTTTCAAAGTGACTATGTGAAGCTTAACTGTCTTAAGACAATTGTTTCATCTACGGTGCTGTTTGTAGTTTTTGCCGCAGCTTACATATACTATAATCTTGCAGATATAGTTGAGAAGCTCACAGAGCTTGACTATGTGAAGGTGGCGAGCAGCATTGTGGGCGGCTATGCAGTGGTGTGTATTGCATTTGCGCTTTTCGCGTGGGTCTTATATACATACAGATATATGAAGGCAAAGCCAAAACTCATAAAGTATAACCAGAATCTTAAGAAACTGATAGAATTTTATGAGAACGAGGACGGAACACGCCGTTCTGTCAAAAAAAAGAGGAGGGCTAACTGATAATGTCAACACTTCTGGATTTCCGCGATGGAGTAAAGAATTTTTGTAGTAAGTATGATAAATTTGTTTCACCACTGTGTAAGTTTATACTGGCACTTGTTGTGTTTTGGTCAATAAACCATCTCACAGGATATAACAGCACGATAAGCAGTATCGTAGTGGTCCTGGCAGCAGCTTTTGTGTGTGCGTTCCTTTCAGGCCAGCTCACACTTGCCATTGCAGGGCTGTACGCATGTGCCCAGGTTGCCAGCGCAAGTCTGGAGCTTGGAATCTCATTTGTTGTCATATTTGTGATAATGTATTGCGTATATATAAGATTTTTCCCTAAGGCATCATGGATCATTCTGTTTATGCCATTCTTTTACATTATAAAGTTCCAGTATTTCATGCCGATCCTGGCTGGAATGACAGCTGGATTTACAGGAATGGTTCCTGCAGCATTTGGCTGTATATTCTACTTCTTCCTGAAGCATACTGCTGATTACGTCGCTTTAAGCTCAAGTTCAGCAGAGGGTGATCTGATAGAGGGATACAAGTATATTTTCCAGCATCTGGTACAGGATAAGACACTTCTGCTCACCATAATAGTGTTTGCAGTTGTTATAGTTCTTACATACATAATATATAGAATGTCATTTGCATATTCATGGTACGTTGCCATCATCACAGGCGGTGTGGTAGAGATCATACTGTTCCTGGTTGGAACTTTGTCCATGGAAGTTGAGGTATCCCTTGCGGGGGCTCTGCTTGGATGCATACTGGCGATACTGGTGGCCATAGTGGTTCAGTTCTTCAAGATAGTTGTGGACTACTCAAGTGTTGAGAATACACAGTTTGAGGACGATGACTACTACTACTATGTAAAGGCTGTGCCAAAGGTCATGGGTGGTGCCCAGAGAAAGGCAGCCAGAAGAGAGCAGCCATCGCCAAGACCACAGCAGAAGAGGTCGACTTCGTCCGGATCAGGCGCACAGAGAAGCCGGTCTGCGGCAAAGGAAGATTCTGTTACAGGATCAACAAGATAGATACATTGAAAAGAGCTTACATGTGAGTGACCTGACTTTTGTCAGGTCACATTAATTATACGGAGTATTTATATACCGAAAGGAGGATGAAATGGATAAGATATCAACGTTTATATCAACGTATTTTGATTGGTTTTATATAACAGTTCCAGGCACAGTAGATATAATAGAGATACTTATTTTGTCATTCTTTATATACAGGATCATGTTGTGGTTCAAGCAGAGCAGAGCATGGACTCTTCTGAAGGGTATAGTTATGATCGTGCTCTTCACTGCCATTGCGGCGGTGTTCCAGTTCAATACGATCTTATATCTGCTTAAGAATGCATTCAGTGTGGGAATAATTGCGGTGGTGATCCTGTTCCAGCCGGAGTTCAGACGAGGACTTGAACAGCTTGGAAGAAAGAAGCTGATCAATTACATTATACGAGATGGCGAGGATGATGGTGTTATATCGGAGAAAACGATATATGAGCTTGTGAAGACGGCCCAGGTCCTGTCTGCAAACCGTACCGGTGCACTCATAGTCATTGAGAATGAAGTTGCACTGGGCGAGTATATTGATACGGGAATACCGATCGATGCGGTCGTGACTAACCAGTTACTTCTCAATATATTTGAGCACAACACACCGCTTCATGATGGTGCGGTGATCATAAGAAAGAACAGGGTGGTTTCTGCCACATGTTATCTGCCACTGTCTGCAAATGACTCCATCAACAAGGAGCTTGGAACACGACACAGAGCCGGTATAGGTATCAGTGAGGTGTCAGACAGTATGACTCTTATCGTATCTGAGGAGACAGGTTCAATATCCATTGCACAGGGAGGCGAGCTCTTCAGGAATCTGGACAGCGAGGGCGTGAGAAGTCATCTTCAGACGCTGTGCAAGGAGTATAACGGAAGAAAGAGCCACAGGTCTTCAGGTGCCCGTCCGGTTAAGCGGAGAAAGAGAGTCGTTGTGGAGAATAAGAATAAAGCTTCCAGAAAGGAGGCTGATGAGAATGAAAAATAACAGCGCAGAGCCTAAGAAAAAGGCAAATAAGATATACAGCAATATAGGTCTTAAGCTTCTGTCGGTTGTGCTTGGATTTCTGGTGTGGCTTCTTGTACTGAACATCGATGATTCAGCCGTGACAAGGACCATAAGGGACATTCCGGTCAATCTGGTAAATACTGACGCCATAACAAGTCAGAATCAGTTGTACACGATAACTTCAGGTGATACCGTGGATATAGTCGTCAAAGGACGTAAATCACTTATAAGCGATCTTGATGCGTCGGATTTCAAGGCTGTAGCGGATATGTCAAAGATATCCATAACAAATGCGGTGCCTATCACTGTAACTGCTAACAGCACCAACATAGCTAAAAAGGTCAGCATAACTGTTGTGGACAACGTGCTGTCAGTTGAACTTGAGGACGAGAAGTCAGTGTCAGTTCCTGTGTCCGTGGTGACAACAGGCGAGGTTGCTTCCGGATATACGGTTGGTAACAGTGTGGCAGCTCCAAACCTCATAACGATAAAGGGTGCTGCAAGTATAGTTTCGAGCATAGATCGTGCAGAGGTGACAGTTGATGTGACCAGTGCAAAGGATGATATAACGACAAACTGTACGCCTGTATTTGTAACCGCTGATGGTGAGAAGATATCAGACAAGTCGATATCCTACGATGAGATATCGATAGCAGTCACAGTTCCGGTATACAAGACTAAGAATATACCTGTTCATGTGGATGTCACAGGAGATCCTGCGGATGGATATCTTGTATCAGATATAACATATGTACCGGAGACCGTTGATATAGGTGGAGACGCATCGATAATAAAGGATATAACAAGCCTTGATATAACGGATGTTGATGTGAGCGGATGTACAGCAGATGTTGAGACGACACTTGATGTATCAAAGTATCTTCCAGAGGGTGTGGTCGTGACAAAGGAGAGCGCATACATCAATGTGAAGATAGCGATCGAGAAATCAGTTACAAGAAATATAACGGTGACCACAGGGGATATCATCCTGAGGGGCAAGCAGAGTGGATACAGCTATGAGATGAGCATGGGTGATAGCAATACGATAACCGTGAGCGGAATCTCAAGTGCGGTGTCCAAGGTATCGGCCAAGAGCCTGAAGCTGTCCATAGATGCTTCCAAGCTCTCATATGGCGATAATACGATCACGCTCAGTGTCCCTGATGGAGATAAGTACACCGTGGTAAATACGTGTACAGTTATGGTAAAGGTTACTGAGACACAGTAGTCATTGTCTGGAGGTGTATGTATATGGATACAGAAAAGTTGAATGAGCTGAGACAGATCATAGAAGATTCGGATAATATCGTTTTCTTTGGCGGTGCAGGAGTATCGACGGAGAGCGGTATACCAGATTTTAGAAGTGTGGATGGACTGTATAATCAGAAGTATAAGTATCCGCCGGAAACTATAATCAGCCACAGCTTTTACAGACGTAACCCGGAGGAATTTTACAGATTCTATAAGGACAAGATGATATTTGCTGATGCAAAGCCGAACAAGGCTCATATAAAGCTGGCGGAGCTTGAGAAACAGGGAAAGCTCAAGGCGGTGATAACGCAGAATATCGACGGACTTCACCAGATGGCAGGTAGTAGGAATGTCATAGAGCTCCATGGTTCTGTTCATAGAAATTACTGTGAGAAATGCCATGCTTTCTATGACCTGGATTATATAGTCAATTCGGATGGTGTGCCTAAGTGTGAAAAGTGCGGAGGCACTGTAAAACCGGATGTGGTGCTGTATGAGGAGGCACTTGATGAGGATAATATGTCGAGTGCACTCCAGTATATATCCGAGGCGGATACGATGATAATCGGTGGTACATCGCTTGTTGTGTATCCGGCAGCAGGACTTATCAGATATTTCAGGGGGCGGAAACTGGTGGTTATAAATATGTCCCCGACACAGTCGGACAGCAATGCAGATCTTCTGATAGCGGATAAGATAGGAGATGTGCTGGGCAGTCTGTAGCATATGACGACAAAGGCATGTTGAAGGCATGCTATACAGATTCTATATAGTATGGAGGACGGTTTATGTATTTTGACAGATCAAATGGCTTCCCGAAAGATTTCCTGTGGGGCAGTGCGTCTGCTGCATATCAGATAGAGGGAGCGTGGAATGAGGATGGCAAAGGTCCATCCAACTGGGATCAGTTCGTAAGGATCCCGGGAAAAACATTTAAGGCTACGACAGGTGATAAGGCGGTTGACCATTACCACAGATACAAGGAAGATGTGGCACTTATGGCGGAGATGGGACTTAAGACTTACAGGTTCTCAATATCCTGGCCAAGGATCATACCTGATGGCAATGGCGAGATAAATGAAAAGGGCTTACAGTTCTATGATGACCTGATCAATGAACTGGTTAAGTATGGAATTGTTCCTATGGTGACCGTGTACCACTGGGATATGCCACAGGCACTTGAGGAGCAGTATCACGGATGGGAGAGCAGACGAATAGTCGATGATTTCGTCAGATACGCAAAGGTTCTGTTTGAGAGATACAGTGACAGGGTAAAGCACTGGATAATCATGAATGAGCAGAATGTATTTACAGGTCTTGGCTGGAATGCAGGAATGCACCCACCAGGAAAGGTTGATGACCAGAAGATGTTCTATCAGGTAAACCATCATGCATTTATGGCACACGCCAAGAGTGTTATTGCACTCAAGGAGATCTGCCCGGATGCTAAGGTCGGTTCATCCTTCGCATACACACCGTCATACGCATTTGACAGAAAGCCTGAAAATGCGATGGCGAAGATGGATTATGATGATCTGAACAACTTCTACTGGATGGATATGTATGCCTATGGCCGTTATCCAAGGGCTGCCGCTGCTTACCTCAAGAGCAAGGATCTAACTCCGGTTATGGAGGACGGTGACGAGGATATCCTCAGGAAGGCTGCAGGTCTCATAGATTTCATGGGTGTAAACTATTATCAGTCATGCGTTGTCGAGCACAACCCGATAGACGGAGTGGGAACGACTCACGAGATGAACACGACCGGCAAGAAGGGCACGGCAAAGGTTCAGGGTGTTCCGGGACTTTACAAGAATCCTGCAAATGAATTCCTCCCTACGACAGACTGGGATTGGACCATCGATCCTATGGGACTTCGCATGTGCTGCAGACAGATCACTTCAAGATACGACCTTCCGATCGTAATATCTGAGAATGGCCTCGGCGCATTTGACAAGTTCGAGAATGGGGAGATTCATGATCCGTACAGGATAGATTACCTGAAACATCACATAGAGGAACTCAAGAAAGCGTGTGATGACGGCTGCCGTGTCCTGGCATACTGCACATGGTCTTACACAGATCTTCTCAGCTGGCTCAACGGATATCAGAAGAGATACGGATTTGTGTATGTGGACAGAGAAGAGGACGAGAACAGTGGAACTCTGAACAGATACAAGAAGGATTCTTATTATTGGTACAAACATGTTATAGAGACCAATGGTGAGGAGCTGTGATAATAGAATAATATCAGAACAGGGAGAACCGGCACATAAGTGCTGGTTCTTTTTCGTACTAAAGTTATGCATTTAGTCATTTAATTTTTAAAACTAGCCGTTTGGCTAGTTTACTAAAAGCCCCAGTGTATTATAATTATTTGTTATGTTGATGGCAATATCTGGCAGTAACTGCCAGGGATTAAAGACAGGAGGAAAGGGATAATTATGAAATCAAAGAAATTGGTAACTGGGTTGATTATGGCATGTATATTTGCTGTAGTGATTATTGCGGGAAAGAACTCTGTGAAGGTGCAGGCCGCGGATGGGGATGTGGCAATTGTGACGGATGGCAATGGCGATGAGATCGGATCATATGCTACACTGGCTGATGCATTTGCAGCCGCACAGAATGGCTATACAATATGTATAATTAGTGATATATATGATCCTTCGGCTTCTATAGGATACAATGATGGTGAACATAATAAACATATCATTATAGATCTCAACGGTAAAAGTGTCACTTTGCAGATGATGAATTTTGATTATTCGTTATACGTGAAAAACGGAACATTAAATTGCGGTATCACAAATGGAAGTGTTGGATTTACTAATGCTATGCTGACTTTGTCAAATGTCAAATTCATTACGGATAGTATCAACTGGATGACAAAAGATGGAATCTGTCTGAATAATGGCTCAAATGTGACGCTCAACGGTTCACAGTGTTGGTTTGAAAAACTTGAGATGGATACAGACTGTGTATTTACGGTACAGAACAGTGACGGACTTAGCAACTTTGGGCATATTGCAGATGGATTTGACGGTGTGAAGGAGTTTGTACCAGAGGGACTTTCTGTAGAAGGAACGACAATCATTGATGATGAGACAGGAGCCAAGGCTAAGGATTTTATTCTCCGTTACCGCAGCTTGTCGGATGATGCAGATGTCGCTGTCAGCATTGATCCAAAAACATATGTGTACGATGGAAAAGAAAAGAAACCTGCGGTTACGGTTTCTTATGGCGGAAAGACTCTGACAGAGGGAAAAAGTTACTCATGTGTATATGCGGATAATATTGATGCGGGAACAGCTACAGTTACTATCAAGGGTGAGAATACCATGCATGGACAGATCGTGGAAGAGTTCACAATAGATAAGGCAAAGCAGAAGGCACCTACAGGTTTGGTCGCAACGGCAGAGACTGTGGATGGGAAAAATGATGGTCAGATATCAAATCTGAAGACGTCAATGGAATATAGTGTCGACAAGAAAAAATGGTTGGATTGTGAAAGCACGGTACTTAAGAAACTTGCAGATGGAAATTATTATGTGAGATATAAGGAGACCAAAAATTATTATGCATCTCCTGCTGCAAAGGTAGTGGTAAAGAAGGGGAATGTACCAGCAACAAATGAATCGACTACAAATGAACCTTCAACTGAAAAACCAACGTCAAGTGAGCAGACGACAGAGAAGGTAACAACAGAGAGACAGACAACCGATGAGAAAACTAACGTGACCTCAACAGAGAATACAACTGTAGCAGACTCAAAAAAGGGGGCAGGTGTACCAAATACCGGAGATGACGGAAATGTGGCATTGATGCTAATAGTCATGATGGCATGTTTATTAGGGGCTGCCGGGGTGGTAGTTTACCATAGAGAGAAATAATTTAAAATAATAAAAAAAATGTTAGCACTCAGTGTTGACGAGTGCTAACAAGTGTGTTATATTATCATCAGACAGGGAAGTGATATTAAGGTATCAGTTCCCTGAAAGTTTAGTTTAGGAGGTAAACAGCTATGGAGATGGATAAATACACACGTAAATCGTTGGAAGTTGTAGAGAAAGCAAAAGAAAAAGCTCTGGAGTACGACAATCAGGAACTTACGCAGATGCACCTTTTGGCTGGCTTGCTTGAGATAGATGACAGTTTGATAGCCAAGATATTTGAGAAGATGGGCGTGAATGTTACTGGTGCCGTGAATGCGGTGGAGGATAAGCTGGCAAGGTTGCCGAAGGTCAGCGGTGGCAATATGTATGCCGGAAATAACTTCTCAAAGGCTCTCATCCAGGCAGAGAAGGAAGCAAAGCAGATGGGCGACACATATGTGTCTGTTGAGCATTTGTTCCTCGGCATGGTGGATAAGGCTGATTCGGATATCAAGGAGCTTCTTAAAGGCTGGGGAGTTAGCAGGAATGCATTCCTCAAGGAGCTAGCAGAAATCAGAGGTAACCACAAGGTGGACAGCGATGATCCGGAGAGCTCATATGAGGCTATGGAGAAGTTCGGATATGATCTGGTCGAGAGGGCAAGACAGCAGAAACTTGACCCGGTAATAGGACGTGACGCTGAGATACGAAATGTGATCAGGATCCTGTCAAGGAAGACAAAGAACAATCCGGTGCTTATCGGTGAGCCTGGTGTAGGTAAGACTGCGGTTGTAGAGGGACTTGCACAGAGGATACTCAGAGGTGATGTGCCAGAGGGACTTAAGAACAAGAAGATATTTGCACTTGATATGGGAGCTCTTGTGGCCGGTGCCAAGTACAGAGGTGAATTTGAAGAGAGACTTAAGAATGTCCTTGATGAGGTTAAGAAGTCTGAGGGTGAAGTGATTATGTTCATCGATGAGCTTCACACTATCGTCGGAGCAGGCAAGACTGATGGTGCAATGGATGCGGGAAACATGCTTAAGCCTATGCTCGCCAGAGGTGAGCTGCACTGTATAGGTGCTACAACACTGAACGAGTACAGACAGTATATAGAGAAGGATGCGGCTCTTGAGAGACGTTTCCAGCCGGTTATGGTGGATGAGCCAACCGTTGAAGATACAATATCTATCCTTCGAGGAATCAAGGAGAGGTACGAGGTGTTCCATGGAGTTAAGATATCAGATGGTGCCCTTGTAAGTGCAGCGGTTCTTTCCAACAGATATATAACAGACAGATTCCTGCCGGATAAGGCAATAGATCTTGTTGACGAGGCGTGTGCCATGATCAAGACAGAGCTTGATTCAATGCCTGTTGAAGTGGATGAGATCACACGTAAGATAATGCAGCTGGAGATTGAGGAGACAGCCCTTAAGAAGGAGGAGGATAATCTGTCAAAGCAGAGACTGGCAGACCTTCAGGCTGAACTGGCAGAACTCAAGGATCAGGCAAATTCCCTGAAAGCAAAGTGGGAGAATGAAAAGGCTGCAGTTGAGAAGATAAGAACACTCAAGGAAGAGATGGAGCAGGTCAAGGCCGATATACAGGCTGCTCAGAGAAACTATGACCTGAACAAGGCAGCAGAGCTTCAGTATGGTAAGCTTCCTGCTATCCAGAAGGAACTTGCAGAGGCTGAGTCTACAGCTTCAGATAAGGAGAGGGAGCTCGTACATGAGGTGGTTTCAGAGGACGAGATATCCAAGATCGTATCCAAGTGGACGGGAATACCTGTTGCAAAACTTACGGAGAGTGAAAAGAGTAAAACTCTTAATCTTGCCAGTGAACTTAAGAAGAGAGTTGTAGGTCAGGATGAGGCTGTTGAGTATGTCAGCGATGCGATCATCAGATCAAAAGCAGGAATAAAGGATCCTAGCAAGCCAATCGGTTCATTTATATTCCTTGGACCAACCGGTGTAGGTAAGACAGAGCTTGCAAAGAGTCTTGCTGCGGCGCTGTTTGACAATGAGCAGAACATGGTCCGTATCGATATGAGTGAATACATGGAAAAGCACAGTGTGTCAAGACTTATAGGAGCGCCTCCGGGATATGTAGGTTATGATGAAGGCGGTCAGCTGACAGAGGCTGTTCGTAGAAAGCCATATTCGGTTGTCCTCTTTGATGAGATAGAGAAGGCACATCCGGATGTGTTCAATGTGCTCCTTCAGGTGCTTGATGATGGACGTATCACGGATTCTCAGGGCAGAACTGTGGACTTCAAGAATACGATCATTATCATGACATCAAATATCGGTGGTGCAGATATTGCAGCTGCCGGCGGAGAGATCACAGATGAACTGAAGAATGACGTAATGGCTCAGCTTAAGAGCAGATTCAGACCTGAGTTCCTGAACCGTATTGATGAGATCATTACATTCAGGGCACTGTCCAAGGACAACATCAGTGGTATCGTTGATCTTCTCATGGCAGATCTCAACAGCAGACTGGCAGACAGGGAGATCACTATCAAACTTACGGAGAGTGCAAAGCAGCACATCATCGATCAGGGATATGATCAGGTGTATGGTGCAAGACCGCTCAAGAGATATCTGCAGAAGAATGTGGAGACGCTTGTTGCCAGGATGATACTTGCGGGCAGCGTGAGCACACAGTCAGCCATAGTCATCGATTATGATGGAACGGCTCTTGTGGCAGGAAATGAGAGATAAAATAATACAGGTCATACAGAGAAGGGCACAGGGGTAATACTCCTGTGCCCTTCTCTGTATTCACAAAAAATGAAATTAATGGTATAATTGGCGCTGATGAAAAATGTTCGGTATATTATTTGAAATTTACATGAGGAGGGCAGGGAGTGAGTACAGAGAATGTCAGCTTAAAAAAGATAGATCTTGGCGATTATGTTTTTCTGGCGAGACCATGCGTGGCTGTTTCGGAGGAGGCTGTGAAGCATTTGGCAGAAAGGGCCGTGCAGGGAAAACTGGAATTTATCGGAGTGTTTGATGACAGAATGGATGACAGTGTCCAGCGGGAAGTGGTTATGAGCTTGGCATCGTCTCCTGAGATATCGATAGCGATACGGCATGTGTGCGCGGGGCTTTACAGCAGAAGCTTTCTGGACACATACTGCGACGGAGTGGAGGCACATCAGCAGGGGCTGTTTCCTGATCTGTATATATTGTGGATGGCATTTGTACATGCTGATAGGGCGATGTTTGCAGCCTGTGACATGTGTGACAGAGTTGAGATAGACACAGTGTGGATAGACGATGTGGATGCGGCGTACACGGTCAATATAACCTACGACCGCATAAAGGATCATCTCATGCAGGACTGGTCTGTGTGGGAGAAGTGGAAGGGATATTACACTCTTCAGAGATGGAGATGTTACTACGAGATGCTTCACTGGATGACAGAGGATGCGGGCTGGCAGTTTGCTGAGCGTATGGCTGTTGATTTCCACAGGAGCATGGAACTTGATGAGCTTGACCAGGAACTGTTCAGCCAGGAGGAGAAGACAGGGCTTTATGTTCTTGCTAAGGATCCGGGATTTCTCAAGAGATATTATCTCGGCAAGGTAGTCTACAGCAAAAAGATATTTGACCTTAACAATGAACTGGGGCGACGCGCTGAAGAGCTGGATGCGAGTCACAGAGAAAATGATGAACTCAGAAGAGAGATGGAAGCTCAGCGGATCAACTATGAGACATCAACCACGTTCCGTGTGGGCAAGGCTGTGATGTTTGTTCCGGTGACACTGAAGAAGGCTGTAAAGAAGCTTTTGCATAGAAACTAACAGATGAGATGGAGGGGGTGTATCAGTGATTGATGTATCGATTGTGTTGACAGTATACAATGCGGAGAGTTACATAGAGGGATGTCTGGACATGATAACCGGACAGACCCTTAGAAATATACAGATAATATGCGTTGACGATGGATCCACCGATAATTCGTCGCAGATCATAGAACAGTATGCGCAGAAGGATGACAGGATCGTACTTATAAGAGAGAAGAATGCCGGAGCGGGTGCGGCAAGAAACCGTGGAATGCAGGAGGCAACAGGAAAATATATACTGTTTCTCGACTGCGACGATTTCTACGAGCCTGAGATGGTAGAGAAGGCTTTCCGCAGAGCCGAGGAGGAGCAGGCGGAGATAGTCATCTACAAATCAGACCAGTACAACATGGATACTGAGGAGTATGTATATGAGAAGTGGGCCATGATAGAGTGGGCACTTCCACCGTATGAGCCGTTTAACCGCAGACAGATATCCACAAATATATTCAGAGCATTTGTGGGATGGGCGTGGGATAAGCTGTATCTCAGGGAATTTGTGATGAAGAATGATCTGAAATTTCAGGAGCAGAGAACCACAAATGATGCGCTGTTCGTGTTCAGCGCGCTGGTGCTGGCGGAGCGCATATGTACAGTAAGTGAGATACTCATCCACAGAAGAGTGGATACCCGGGATTCGCTGTCCAAGACCAGAGAGAAGTCGTGGGATAACTTCTATCACATGCTGCTGGCACTCAGACAGATGCTGAAGGATCACGGTCTGTACACAGAGATAGAGAAGGACTATATAAATTACGCTCTTCACTTCAGCCTGTGGAACTACAACACGCTGGCGGAGCCGACAAAGACAAAGCTCAGAGAGAAGCTTCTCGGCGAATGGTATGACGAGCTTGGAATATCCGCAAGGCCTGAGGAATATTTTTATGATGAGTACGAGTATGGCCAGTACAAGGACATGTTAAATTTTACTGTTGAAAAACAGTGATATATATGAGTATAATAGGAACAAATTTTTGATGGAGGTAAATTCGATGTTCAGTTTTGACGAGATAACAAAGGTAGATCCAGAAGTAGCGGCAGCAATGACAGACGAGTTCAACAGACAGAATAACAATCTGGAGCTCATAGCTTCCGAGAATATCGTATCAAAGGCGGTTATGGCAGCCATGGGCAGCCATCTCACCAACAAGTATGCAGAGGGATATCCTGGTAAGAGATATTACGGTGGATGTCAGTATGTGGATGTTGTTGAGGACCTTGCGAGAGAGAGAGCCAAGGAGCTGTTTGGCTGTGAGTATGTGAATGTACAGCCACACTCAGGAGCACAGGCAAACATGGCAGTATTCTTCGCAATACTTAATCCTGGCGATACATTTATGGGAATGAATCTTGATCACGGCGGACATCTCACCCACGGTTCACCGGTCAACATGTCTGGAAAGTATTTCCACTGCGTGCCATACGGTGTAAACGATGACGGATTTATAGATTATGACAGAGTTCTCGAGATCGCAAAGGAGTGCAAGCCAAAGCTTATCGTAGCAGGAGCTTCAGCATATGCCAGAGCTATTGATTTCAAGAGATTCAGAGAGATCGCTGATGAGGTTGGAGCATATCTCATGGTAGATATGGCACACATCGCCGGACTTGTGGCAGCAGGACTTCACATGAGCCCAATCCCATATGCCCATGTGACAACAACCACAACGCACAAGACTCTCCGCGGACCTCGTGGTGGTATGATCATGTGCAGCAACGAGATAAATGAGAAGTTTAATTTCAACAAGGCCGTATTCCCTGGAATCCAGGGCGGTCCTCTCATGCATGTGATAGCCGGTAAGGCAGTATGCTTCAAGGAGGCTCTTACACCTGAGTTCAAGGCATATCAGGAGCAGGTTGTCAAGAATGCGGCAGCACTTGCAAAGGCACTCATGGCAAGAGGCTTTGATATTGTATCAGGCGGAACAGACAATCATCTGATGCTCATGGATCTCAAAAGACTTGGACTTACAGGTAAGGAAGTTGAGAAGCTTCTTGACGAGGTTCATATCACAGCAAACAAGAACACTGTTCCAAACGACCCTAAGTCACCATTTGTAACAAGTGGAATAAGACTTGGTACACCAGCCGTTACCACAAGAGGTGCAAATGAGGCTGACATGGAGATCATAGCAGACGCCATAAAGGCAGCAGTCCTTGACAATGATAAGGCAAAGGCTGAGCAGCTTGTAAAGAGTATTGTAGAGAAGTATCCACTGTATGCATAATCGATAAGAAATATTGATGCATTGCAGTACGTCAGGCATATAAGATAAGAACAAGAGCGGCACGGAAGTTTCCGTGCCGCTTTTTGAGAACATGAACATGAAAAGTAACAGTAAAGTTAAGAAAAAATTACTCATAGCAGCCGTGGCTGTTCTGGCTATAGTTGTGGCGGTGATCCTGGTATGTGCGGCATATCTTCATGCGGGCAGAAGCTCCCTCAGAGGACAAAGATCCAGGGATGCTGAAATGCTGTATGAAGGTCACAGCTACATGTATGATGAAGACAACATTAATATACTGTGTATCGGTGTGGATGCCAGAGGAGAGGCTGACACCGTGGGACAGGGGGATGCCCTGATACTTGTCACACTCAATGTCAGGGACAAGACGATAAGATGCCTGAATATCAACAGGGATACTCTGGCACCTGTCAAGGTATTTGGTGTTGCGGGCAAATATATCACGACCCAGAATCTTCAGGCAGCACTGGCATTTTCATATGGCAGTGATGTGGCTGACGGTGCGGAACTCACGGAATATACGGTATCAGAACTGCTTGACGGACTTCCGATACATGCATATGTGACGCTTGACTTTGATGGGATCAGCAAGATGAACGAGCTTGTCGGAGGAGTGACGGTGAAAGCCATGGAGGATCTGGACAGAGCAGATATACGCCAGGGCGAGACAGTGACACTGTCGGGGGAGCAGGCGGTATATTATGTGACGGAGCGCAACAGTGCCTCGGAGGATATAGGAACAAATGCCGCCCGTATGGACAGGCAGAAGCAGTACATGTGTGCATGGTGCGGCCTGCTAAAGGAAAAGCTTAAGAGAAATCCCCTGAAGATATGGGATATGTATGAACAGATGTCGGGATATATATCAACAGACATATCCAGAACCGGGATGCTGTATCTGGCGTGGAAATTTGCCGGGGCGGAGTTTACTGATGACGGAATGTATGAGTTCCCGGGTTCATATGAGAGAGAGAATTATTATGATGAATATATTGTTGACGATGCGGCGTTAAAGGAGCAGCTTGTCGAAATGTTCTACAGAGAAGTGGAGTAATGCCTGTATGCAGAACGATGATAGACAGGAAGAATTAGAAAGAAAAATTGCAGAGGCGGTGGCGCTCGCGCAATCCGTTGTCGAGGACAATGAGCGGGAAAGTCACGCAGAAAATGGAAATACCGACAGCCCTGAGATAGAGGCAGTGATGACCGAACCGGGAGGAGAGCGTAAGAAGCTCTTATGGAAGGTGGTCTTGGGGGTATCATCGGTGGTTTTGCTGGTGTGCATCTGCCTGATCGTGAGATATGCGTTTGCACATAACCGGAGCAACCGTGCAAACCGGGCACTCAGGGAGTATGTGGATTATGGAACAGATGGAGCTACGGAGAGCGATGCCTCGTCCAAGCAGGATGCAGGAATTGATGATGTGATATTCCCGCATGTGAAGGTGGACTTTGATGAACTTCAGAAAAAGAATCAGGATATATGTGCGTGGATATACATACCTGGAACAGATGTCGATTATGCGGTACTGCAGGGCAGTGACAACAGCTATTATCTGAGCCATGATGCATATGGGGAGTACAGCCCTGATGGAGCAATCTTCATAGACTCTGCAAATTCCAGAGGATTTTCGGATTTTGATACGGTCATGTATGGACACAACATGTCCAGTGGAACTATGTTCAAGACTCTGCACAATTATGAGGATGAGGAATTCCTCAGAAACAACAGGAATGTGTATGTATACACACCGAACAGTACGCTGTGTTATACGGTGTTTGCTGCATACAGGACAAATGACAGACATATATTCACATACAATGATTTCTCTGACAAAAAAGGCAGACGGTCGTACATAGATGGAATATTTGACGAGAATTTTGATACTGGGGTTGTGCAAAATGACCAAAAAATAGATGTTGACAGCAGACTGCTGACTCTTTCTACATGTTGTGGAATGGATGGAAAAAGATGGATCGTGCAGTCGGTACTCACAGGGGAAATAGAAGCGGATGCCAGATAAAAAAGGGAGTTTTGCACAATTGACGCTCTCTTTTTATGATGGTATACTTTGGAACAAAGTATGATGTCAGGAGAAGGACATCAGGGAGACAAGGAGTGAAGGTTATGACAACAAGATTGGGGAAGGCAGCTTCATTTAAGAGAAAAGCGGCAGCCTGGCTTGCAGCGGTGGCGATAACATTAGGCTGCGGAACAACAGCATTTGCGAATAACAGCCCGGAGAATGATTATGAGACAGATTCGACACACATTCTCATATCCGAGGCGGATACAACTATAGCGGATATTGACAATCTCATGCTTGGAGATGCACCATCGGAGGTGCTTGGAGATAAATCATTGGATGGATATTCAACTCTTGCAGTGTTCTCAGTTACAGCGGTGAATGATTATGATTATTCTGAGATAGAGACGACAAAGATCAGAGGAGCGGCCATCACCAGTGATATGACAGTTCAGGTGAGATTTCTTCCGGATGACGGAGACTGGACCAAGATCCCATTCAGCGTAGAGAGCGGAGTTCTTCTGGCAGAATTCCCATCGGATGGACAGCTTGCAGTGTTTGTCAAGGATGACATAGATATACCGGATGATGATGATCCTCAGACTGCGGGTGTATCACAGGCAGGAAAGGCACCACAGACAGGAGACAGACTTCCAATATACATATTTACCGGAATCGTAGCGGCGGCACTTGTGGTTGTATCAGTGAGAAAGATAAGAAAATAATATATAGTGTATATAAAAAAAAGAACTTTTGCATATATATGTGCAAAAGTTCTTTTTTATGTTTAGAAAGTCAAGTGATTATTTCATAAAGCACATTGAATAACATATTGATTTTTGGTAAAATTGTATATAAATGGGGTTTCCAGACACTTATACTGGTTATTCCGCAAATGTACATATCAAGAAAGGCAGGGAGTAATTTATGAGAAGAAGTTATGGCAGACGAATGATCGCATTTCTCATGGCATTCATTATGGCATTGTCCGTATTGTTCCAGAGTGATATTGCGGTCGGAGGGATTGCGCAGGTGCTGGCGGCACAGTCACAGAATGTGGCGACGGCCAGTGATGCGGAGAAGCAGAGTGATGTGGGGGATTCTGTTGCCACGCTGGCGGCGGATGATGCTATAGATCTGAATGCGGACGGATATTATTGTTATACAACGGTGACATCCGGTAAGACGTATTCGGGAAAACCATGGACGCTCACTTCGTCAGAGCTGGTGGTAAAGAAGATTGGAGATACGACCAACGACACGAAGCTGTCGTCAGATTATTATACTGTAGAATACAGTAACAATGTTAATGTTGGTACGGCAACAGTTACAGTCAGAGGTAATGCAGACATGAACTGTAGCGGTACTCTTACATGTACCTTTACTATAAAGGCAAAGAGTATAACTTCGACTGCACTTTTCTATATAGATGGAAAAGAGAAAGCGAACCAGCATAAAAATTGCAAAAATAAAATTTACACATATCAGGCTGGTGGTGTATGGCCGCAGATATATGTAAAGACAGCGAATACATCATCAGGATATTTCCTTACAGAAGGAACTGACTATGTTGTCGATTATTATAACAACGACGAGGAGTCAGAGGTAGTGGAGGATCCTCTTGGGGACGGCCCTAGAGTTGTAGTGTCCGCTGCAAAGAACAGCAATTATAAGATCGGTAGCGACGGAGAGTATTACATATACTACGGAATCAGCGCTGCAAACCTCAGTGATCAGGAGATATCACTGGAGGGTGATACATTTGTATATACAGGAAAACCTATAAAGCCGGCTGTTAAGATACTGGACAAGACCAACAACAAGTATCTGCACAGCATAGACGAGTGGGGTACAAATGACTATGAGTACAAGGTTGAGTATACCAACAATACAGATGTTGGAACGGCGACTGTCACAATAACAGGAGCACCTACCAGATTCAAGGGAACTGTAACCAAGACTTTCCAGATCGTGGATCAGGGAACTGAGGTATACAGCATAGCAGACGCTGACGTTACGGTGGATGACGACCTTGTATATGACGGAACTGCCAAGACTCCAAGTCCGGTGGTTAAGTATAAGGGCACGACACTTGTCGAGGGCAAGGATTATAAGGTGTCATACTACACCAACAATACAAATGCATCCACATCCACATCTAAGCCATCACTGACTATATCAGGACTTGGTTCATATGTGGGTTCAAAGACGGTGAACTTCACCATCAAGCCTAGGAGCACGGAAAATCTCTCCGTAACATTTGATGATGCAGTGTTCAACACCGCAAACAACATAACGATACAGGTTTCTCCACAGAATATTTCTGTCAAGGATAAGGAACTTGGAACTACACTTAAGTTATCCCAGGATTTCTCATATGACTTCAGTGAGTATTGGAATGCCAAGGATTACAATGTAGGAACACATAAGTTTAATATAGTAGGTATTGGAAATTACACTGGAACTGTTCCATGTGAGTTCCAGATTGTTGCAGCGGATATATCCAAAGCTGTAATAACTGCCGATGACGCCGAGTACACAGGTTCTGAGGTGACCACAACCCTGTCAAAGGTCACATTCAGCAATACGGATCTTGTGGAGGGCGTTGACTACGAGATATCAGGTTATGAGAACAACGTGGAGATCGGAAATTCAGCCAGAGTCATGATCAAGGGTCTCGGCAATTTCCAGGGAACATGTGTAGGTACATTTGCGATAAAGACATCTAAGATCAGCATGAATGATGTGGAATTTTCTACGATATCATCGATGAAATATACCGGAGCACAGTTGAAGCCGGATGTGACATTGACATACGACGGCAAGACACTTGTGGAGGGAACCGATTACTCTGTTGCTTACGGCGAGAATATCGTGCCGGGAACCAACAATGGTAAGGTTACATTTACAGGTATGGGAGACTATGCGGGTACTGTGTACAAATCATTTAACATACTTGCAAAGTCATTCTCAGATGCCGATGTAAAGCTGACTGTGAATAAGTCCAGTTATGAATATACCGGAGAGAACATAAAGCCGGATATAACAATTACATACAACGGAATGACATTGGTTGAGGGAGTTAACTACACCTTCCCGTTCAGCTACAAGGAGACCGGAACATGGACAGTCATTGCCATGTCAGCATCGGTATATTATTCCGGTTCAAAGTCATTCCAGATCACTATAGTTGCTCCGTCAGGTGATATGGGCAAACTCACATATGAGGATATACCTGACCAGTATTATAACGGCGGCGAGGTGAAGCCGGAGCTTACCATTAAGAATGGCAGTTATGTTCTGAAGGAGGGAACAGACTTCACAGTCACCGACAGAAAGAACAATGACAAGGTAGGAACTTCTACTATTACTATAGAAGGAATGGGCTCATACAGCGGAACTAAGGTTCTTGAGTTCAACATTTTACCTAAGCCTCTTGAGGACTGCGATGTCAAAGATATATCCGACAGCCAGTACACAGGAGAGGCATTAGAGCCGGCAGTCACCATCAAGAATGGCAGTGTTGAGCTGGAGCAGGATGTAGACTATACGGTAGAGTACAGCAATAACACGGATGTAACAGACGAGGCCAAGGTCGTAATAAAGGCTGCAAATGATAATTATACAGGCGAGATCGTCAAGTATTTCAAGATAACACCTGTTTCAATCATTTCATCTTCAAGCGGAATGGGAATAACCCAGGCCGACCAGTCACAGATGTACACAGGTATGGCCATCGAACCGGTGATAAATGTAACCAGATACGTTAATGGTGAAATTATCAAGCTGGAGAGAGACAAGGACTATACTGTTGAGTATGCGAATAATATAGAGGTAACAGGTTCAGGAGAGAAGGCTTCGATCACTGTAACCGGTATAGGAAATTACACAGGACAGAAGGTTATACGTTTCGAGATAGAGAAGAGAGCTGTGTATAACTGTCAGATGGATGCTATAGCGGATCAGTTGTGGACAGGCTCAGCTATAACACCTGAGATCAATATATACAACGGTGAGATCAAGCTTGTTGAGAATGAGGATTACACAGTAGAGTATGCAGACAACACGGATGCCGGAAAAGCGTCAGTGACCATAACAGGCTGTGGTGATCATTACACAGGTCAGATCATCAAATACTTCAATATTACTAAGGAATTTATAGACATAAGCACAAGTGACAAGATCACTTTGACGGGACTTGAGGATCAGTCATACAACTTTGGCATGGCGGTCAGACCAAGCTTTACTCTGAGCTATGACGGCGAGGAGATGACAGCCGGATCAAACGGTGATTATACATATACCTTCAAGGACAACTATGAGGTCGGTACCGCAACACTTGTCATAACAGGTGTGGGCAAGTACAAGGGAACAAAGGAATACACGTTCAAGATCGCCAAGTATGACATATCAGGTGATACACTGATCATATCAGGCGACACATTTGAATATAGCGGTACTGCTATCAAGCCATCACTTGTGGCTGTGAAGGTTGGAACCGTCAACAGAATAACATCATTTGATGATTTCAATGTCACATACGGTGAGAATACAAATGTTGGAAATGGAAGTGTGACCATCACTCCAAAGGCGGACAGCAGCTATACAGGAGAGCTCACACAGAAATTTGTAATATACAAGAAGAGTATTACAGGTGCAACAGTTTCAGCTTCAAGTGTGACATACACAGGTAAGGCACAGACTCCTGCGGTGACAGTTACATGCAAGGACGGAATGGCAGTGCCTTCAGGAAGTTATAGCGTTGAGTATGCCAACAATATCAATGTTGGTACAGCTAAGATCACGGTAACAGCTCTGGAGGATGGCAATTTCGATGGAACCGCTACAGGAAGCTTCGAGATAAAGGCTATAGATATTGCCGGAGCCGATGTGGCTGATATAGCTGACCAGACATACACAGGCTCAGCGATAACACCGGATATAACAGTCAGCTACGATGGCACCGAGCTTGTTGAGGGTGAGGACTATGTTGTATCTTCATATGATAATAATGAGAATGTCAGCACAGCTTCAGCTAAGGCGTCGATAACCATAACTGGTAAGGGCGTATACAGCGGAACAAAGAAGATCGAGTTCAATATTGTTCCTGCATCAGTCAGCAAGGCAGTTGTAACAGGCGTTGAGGACAGTGTGGTATACACTGGCGCAGATATAACATTTGCAGGACTGGCAGTTACAGTGTCGGGCAGAAAGCTCACTGCTGCTGACTACACAGTGAAATATACAAATAACAGAAATGCTTCCACAACTGACAGCAAGGCAGAGATACTTATCACAGGTAAGGGCAATTACACCGGTGAGAAGATAGTTCAGTTCGTGATCGAGCAGAAGGATATAGCAGATTGCACAGTTCAGCCGATCAGCGCACAGATCTATACAGGAAAGGCTGTTGAGCCTGAAGTGACTGTCACTGACGGTGCAAACACTCTTGTAAAGGGAACGGATTATACCGTTGCATACAGCAACAATATCAATGTCACAACAACCGAGTCAAAGGCTGTTGCTGATATAAGTGGAACAGGCAACTATAAGGGATCTGTGAAGGCAACATTTGATATTGCCAAGAAGATCGTCAAGATAACAGATGCGGATGTTGCTGATATAGCAGATCAGACATACCACATGGGAGATAAGATAGAGCCGGCTGCAACAGTCACAGTGGATGGCGTGAAGCTTGACGCTGACTGCTATACGGTAACTTATACAAACAATGTGAATGTCGGAACTGCGACAATGACAGTTACAGGTATCACTGTACAGGGATATTCAGGAACTGTCGAGAAGACATTCAAGATACTTCCATTGTCTATTGCAAAGGCAGTGGCATCTAAGACTTATTCAGCGGTGTACACACCGGCTGGAACGACATTTACAGTTGAGAGCTTTGACATCACAGTTGATGGCAAGAAGTACACTGTGACGGACATGTCAGATTTCACTGTAACACAGAAGAAACTGATAAATGTTGGAACAGGAACAATAACAGTTACTGCAAAGGCTGACTGTAACTTTACAGGAAGCTTTGATATCGCAGCGACAATAACTGCAGCGAAGATAGAGGAGAGCTGGGCAAGCCTTGAGCAGACAGAGTTCAGCTATACCGGATCTGAGATAACTCCTGAGCCGGTTGTCAGAAGTGGAAATGTCATTCTCAAGAAGGATGTCGACTATACACTCAGCTACGACAGCAATGTGGAGTGTTCCGATAAGGCAAGCGTGATGGTGACAGGTACAGGTAACTATACAGGAGAGGTAAAGCTTCTCTTTACTATCGGTGCGAAGTCGCTCACGGGAGCAAAGGTAAGTGCTCAGGCACAGAGCTATACAGGTAAGCCGCTCACCACGAAGATCTCAGTCGTACTTGGAGACGAGAAACTTGTGGAGGGCCAGGATTATACAGTAGAGTATGTAGAAGGCGAAGTTACAAATGCAGGAACCGGTAAATTCAAGATCAAAGGTAAGGACAACTATACCGGAGAGCTTGACGGCACATTTGTCATAAATGCGAGAAGTATAAATGCTGAGGGCATTACGGTTGCAGGTGTGGCAGATAAGACATACACTGGATTTGAGATAACACAGGATATAACAGTTAAGGATGGAGATGCGGTTCTCACAGAGGGAACAGATTACACTGTCGACTATGAGAATAACGTCAATGCATCGACCACAGATTCAAAGGCTGCAGTTATAATCAGAGGTAAGGGTAACTATGACAGCAGTACAACAAGACGTGTAGAATTTACAATTGGACAGAAGGATATAACAGATGCAGAGATGGACGGCGTGGAGAGTTCAGTCGTATACACAGGAAAGGCTATTACATTTGATCAGGCTGTGCTCACTGTGGACGGTGTTAAGCTTGTAAATGGTGTGGACTACGAGACTGAATATGTCAACAATCTGAATGTATCTACTGCCAGCAGCAAGGCGAATATCATCTTCAGTGCAAAGGGTAATTATACAGGAAAAGCAAGCTGGACATTCACTATCACAGCAAAGAGCATAGAGGATTGTACAGTCAGCGATATTCCGGGACAGACCCACACAGGAAAGGCACTTACACCTGACATAACAGTCAAGGATGGCAGCAGAACTCTTGTGAAGGGCACGGATTATGATGTCGTATACAGCGACAATATTGAGGTGTCAACAGCAGACAAGCCGGCAAAGGCGGTTGTCACAGGAAAGGGCAACTACACCGGATCTGTACAGAAGACATTTATGATAGCAGAGAGAGTTATAGATATAACACCTGCGGTCATCTCGATAACAGACAAGGGACCATTTGTATATAACTATGGCAAGCAGATCACACCGGCTATATCAGTTACACTGGATGGAGAGGTGCTTCCAGAGGATGCGTATACAGTAAGCTATCAGAGCAATGTGAATGCCGGAAAGGCATACATAATCGTGACAGGAGCCGGAGAGTATCATGGAGTCGTAGAGACATCATTTACTATCGAACAGCTCGATGTGACAGGAGGAGTCCTTGAGCTTGAGAAGGATGCTTACGGATATACCGGAAGCGAGATCAAGCCTGTAGTGACAGGAATCACTCTGGCTGGCGGTAGCATAGAGCCTGGCACAGATTTTGACGTGACATACAGCAACAATATAAATGTAGGTAGTGGAGAGATAGCTCTCACAGCCAGAAGCAGTTCAAACTATAAGGGAACAGTTACAGGCAAGTTTGCGATCACTGCGGCAGACATCACAGATGCCCAGCTCACGGTTGCCGATCAGACATACACAGGTGCTGCACTCAAGCCGGCAGTGACAGTATATCTGGGACAGACAAAGCTTATAGAGGGAACAGATTACACAGTGGGATATGCTGACAATACCGATGCCGGAACAGCAACGGTTACTGTAAAGGGTATGGGCAACTATGCCGGAACAGTTAAGACGACCTTCAAGATCGCAGCAAGATCCATAAGTGCAGCAAAGATAACTGTTGCAGATCAGGTGTATACTGGAGCTCCGCTTACACCGGAGATAACAGTTACATTAGGTGGAAAGCAGATCGCAGACACCGAGTATGATGTTGACTACAGTGGAAATACCGATAAGGGTACAGCCACAGTGACGATAACAGGTAAGCACAATTACACAGGAACAGCATCAGAGACATTCACCATATCCGCAATGGATATAAGCAAGTGCGTGGTCTCACCTATAGCGTCTGTTGTATACGACTCCACCGCCCCACGACTTATAAGCCAGGTTTCCCACCTTAAACTCTGCCACCACATCATATCCACGAGGAGGCTCGTTCACCTTATTATATACAACCACACCCGTAGTACATGCAGCCAATATTCCCGAAGAAATCCAGAAGGCAAGCAGGTCGCGATGCAGAGAATGAATATGCTGGCGCATGGCGGTTATGTTGGGATATCGCTCCTCCAACGGACGGAGGCAACGCTTCAATCCCAGGCGATAAGAGAAATTCAGCTTCATCTTATCCAGGATAACGCCCACGCTGTAGATATCATTGCGCACATCAGTAGGTCCGCCCTTCTGCTGTTCGGGAGAAACATATCCATCTGTTCCCGCCGGTTCTTTCAGTATCGCATAGCTATCCGCATCAGCCAATCCGAAATCTATCAGCTTCAGCACGTTTCCATTGCGGGTAACCATCATGTTGGAAGGTTTCAGGTCGCGATGCACCACCTGCATATCGTGTACAAACTCAAGCACCACGAGCAGCTGGTTGGCGATATGCACCCTTTCCGCCTTGGAATGATGTTGCTGGAGCCACTCTTCCAGAGTCACTCCATCTATCCATTCCATCACGAGGCATTTGCCATATCCGTCCACTTCTTCGATACCCGTCACCTCTACAACTCCAGGATGCTGGACATGCTTCATGATATCGAACTCCTTCTGAAGCAAGCTCTGATACACCTCGCTATTACGCACAGCGGGAGCGAGCGCCTTCAATATCCACCACCTGCCATCACGCTTGGCACGGATAAGGATATTAAAGCCACTAGCCGAGATTTCTGTCATGTTGCTGAACTGCGCAGAAGTCGTTTCTGAGGGAGGGAAATAAAAACCCGATACTTGCTCCATGCATGCAAAGATACAACATTTTATAGAAACCCACACTATTTTTTCAAATTTTATCTCCTTTTTGAACAGAATCATGGTGATAAATCATCAAAAAGTCGTATCTTTGCAGCCGAAATTGCAATTTTATATATAATTCATGAAGATTCTAGTAACGGGTGCGTCGGGCTTTATCGGCAGTTACATCGTAGAAGAAGCCTTGCGACAAGGCATGGAAACCTGGGCGGCAGTACGCCCTACCAGTTCCAGAAAGTATCTGCAAGACGAGCGCATCCATTTTATCAATCTCAATCTTTCTTCAGAGGAAGAGTTGGAGAAAGAACTCGCTCCACACGAGTTCGACTATATTGTGCATGCAGCTGGCGCTACCAAGTGTCTGCATGCAGAGGATTTCTATAAGGTAAACACCGAGGGCACCAAGCACCTGGTGAATGCCATCCTGCATCTGGGGATGCCTATCAAGCGATTTGTATTCGTCAGTTCGCTCAGCATCTTCGGAGCTATCCGTGAGGACCAGCCTTATCAGGAAATCTGTGAGAACGATGTGCCTAAGCCTAATACGGCATACGGCAAGAGCAAGCTTGCCGCAGAGCGCTATCTCGACAGCATCGGCAACAACTTCCCTTATATCATCCTGCGCCCTACCGGCGTATATGGTCCAAGAGAAAAAGACTATTTCCTCATGGCGCAGAGCATCAGGCAGCACGTGGATTTTGCTGTAGGATTCAAGCGTCAGGACATCACCTTCGTGTATGTTCAGGATGTGGTGCAGGCTGTTTTCCTTGCCCTAGACCATGGTATGAACGGCAGGAAATACTTCCTCAGCGATGGCGAAGTTTACCAGTCGGAAGCTTTCAGCGACCTGATCCATAAGGAATTGGGCAATCCATGGATGTTGCGCATCAAGGCGCCTATCTGGGTATTGCGCATCGTAACCTTCGTGGGCGAATACCTGGGAAGAATGACCGGAAAGATGTCGGCACTGAACAACGACAAGTATAACATCCTGAAGCAGCGCAACTGGCGATGTGACATCGAGCCAGCCATGGACGAGCTGGGCTATCATCCCCACTATCCATTGAGAAGAGGCGTGAAGATCGCCATCAAATGGTATAAGGATAACGGATGGCTGTAAAAAC
>ERZ506917.50-NODE-50-length-49067-cov-6.119257_pt1 | contig 49067 bp, 47 predicted proteins | sample MGYA00512904_ERZ506917 | MGnify/ENA metagenome assembly ERZ506917 | reverse complement strand
ATCCTATCGCCGGGTGCTGCGCCATCTGCATGAGAACACACTCTCTGCGTCTGATTTGAGCCGCATTCAGAACGCGCTGACGTTTCTCTCGCCGCTCTGCCGCGATACCCGCGAAGCCCACAAAGACATGATGGGCGTGACATTAAAAACCAATGCTCTGCTGAGATCCAGCAGATAAGCGACCTCCCGCTGAACTGGCCTGCTGGCTGGCTGCTGGCAGCGGGTGGTTTGTTATGATTAGCCCACAATAGGCATTGAGCCAAGCCATTCGAGCGGCAGGTAGACCGCCGCCAGCGCGTGTACAGTATCAAACAGTCTATAGCGGTCTGTATCGTCACCGAGATCAAGTGCTGTTTCAAACATATCCCACACGAGCTGCATGACCTTCACGACCTTGTCAGGGGCAGGGTGCCGCGCACCCAAATCATCTGTGTTCTCTCGCGGTCCAGTGTCGCCAACGTGCCGCGTTTGCTCCTGCTGTGCGCGTACCTGCCTGCGCACCGTTTCGTCGACTGGAATGCCCCACGCTTTGCCGACAACGGCGATGCTTCGGATGCAGTCATCAGCAAGCTCCTTGTTTCTATTCTTCTGCTGGACGCGGGCTTTATTCACTAACTGTTCCTGCAGCGCTCTTGCATTTTCAATTGTCATCTTGAATCCTCCTAGCTGTTCATCGTGCTTAGTGCGTTGAACAGCATCGTCAGTAGATATTGCCGGATATTCCGAATCCGCGTTGTGTTCTGCTTCAGGCAGTCCATGACAAAGCGGATATGCTCGCTGTTCAGCTTCAGCAGCTTCGCCCGCACGACCTCGGCTGGACAGTCATTGCCGGCAATGCGGATTCGGCTGCGGGTGCTGCAAACCGTCTCCTGCACCAGTTGGGCGATCTCGTCAAGCTGCTCTCGGTCAATCTGCGGATCGCTTGCCAGAACGTCATAGTCGATATTCTCCAGAATCAAGTCCCGATAGCTTTCAAACGATCCCATCGTTTCCGTTCGCTTCTGCGTAGGGCTTTCCGGAAAACCGGAAGGGAAAGGAATCGAATCGGTAATTGATTGATCTGTATTTCGTTTTTCTTTATTTCTTCCTTTAGTATTTAATTGCATTGGATTTTCCAACGTAGGTTTATCCAACATAGGCTTTTCCAATGCTGGATGATCCAATGTAGGCAAAGCCTGCGCAGGGTCTTTCGGTGTTGGTTCCATGTGTGGCTGCTCATAGATCGTGTACACGGTTCCACGCAAACAGCCACGCTCGTCACGCTCTCGGCTGCGCTCGATGTAACCGGCACGTTCCAACTCGCGCACAGCTTCCCGGATGGCGTCGATACTCTCCTTGTTGATCTGCGCAAGCCCCTGCAGCGTATAGTCCCAGTCCTCCGGAAGCGACAACATCTGTGAGAGCAGCCCCTTGGCCTTGAGCGACAACGTATGGTTGCGGAGATGGTGGTTGGACATGACCGTGTAACCCTTGTTTTTCTCGACACGGAATACAGACATTTTCGTGACCTCCTTGTCTTGTTTTTTTGAAGAGAATAAAATCGACGCTCGTTTTCACTTGCTGGAAAACGAGCGTCATAGCGAAATTTTAAGTTGATTTATAGCATAACAAGCAGTATAATGCGACTGGAAATAAGCGTGTTATCTTAGCAAGCAAGGAAAACGTGGCGTCCACGACACGCGGACTTTTCTACAAGTTGGAAGTCCGTTTGACGCCAACCCTGACGCCAACGGGCGAAAAGCGCCCTGATACTGTACGGGTTTATTGCTCTGAATGAGATTCTGAGATTAGACGTATCAGGCAAAACGGGAACAAAATGTGCGTGATAGACGTACAAACGCATCTTTGTAATCAGCAGGTCGGGGGTTCGAATCCGTCTACCAGCTCCATTTTACCGCAACACAGCATCCTGAATATGGGGGAATTCCCGAGTGGCCAAAGGGGACAGACTGTAAATCTGCTGTCAATGACTTCGGTGGTTCGAATCCACCTTCCCCCACCAGCAAAAAGCCTTGAAATCACACGATTTCAAGGCTTTTTGCTTACCTGTCGTACCCACTTTTGTACCCACTTCGGTATCTGCAAGCGAATTGCGGAAACAGAAAACGTAGGAGCTTGACACGCTTTGCAGTGTCAGATAAAATATAAGTAGTAAGTTTCTGCTTTCTCTTTGCAAAGGTGACCATTTCACCGCAAAGACTCGTTTCTTCCCGCAAAGCTAGGCTTTGCTATATTCTGATTCATAATTTTATTTGAGCATTTTCCTGATTTCGGGGGACTGCTCTTTTTCAACGAGATAAAAATTTAAGTGCGCAGGAGAATACAGCTCTCCTGCGCACTTTTCATATAAATCGCGATTCACTTAAAAAACAAACTGCCTTTTGAAAATCAAAAACAGCGTATGTGATATTGTCTGGGTCTGGTTCTTGAAGCACTGCCTGAGAAATGTGTCAAGGCCTGTCGCCTTGCTACAGTGGGCGAAATACTGTAGCCGCTCCGAATGAGCGTATATGCTAGGCACTTAGCAGTCCCCGCCTTCGTGATGTCTGCGGTACAAATGACATCACCTGACAATTATCACAAATCCAATTCGGAGTGTATCTGCTTGCAGCGACAGGTACATAGAACACCACAGCTGCTATTTACTCCAGCGAAAGAAAGAGTCCTGCCGGTTGGCTCTTAATCTTTGAATAAACTCTTTTCTTACAAAGAGCGCACGTGAACTGGTTATTTGACCATCATTCGATGGGAAAATAACCAGTGAACCGAACAAAACCGGCAGCCTAACGGCCTTTAGCAAGCTGTTAGACTTGGTTAATGGGCACCAACCAAAAAGTCCACGTTGAATTTAACTCGCTCGCTTCGAGCTGGCGGCACATCGTGCCGATTTTTTGAAAAGGTGGTTTTTATATATGAGCAAGAAAAACAGAAAGTTACACCCGAAGAAGCAAAAATACAAGAATTTGAAATATCAGATAAAAGAAGTCGAACTGGTGCGCTTAGAAAAAGCGAATGTTCCGATGCTTACCCAAACTGAGAAGCAGTATCGCAATCATACAGTCAAATTTGCGAGTTGGTGCAAAGAGCAATATGGTTGTCGTATGTTGGAAGAATGCAGTACACATATTCAAGATTACGCAGATTTTCTCGTCGCACGGGGAAAGTCGCCATCGACGATTCATACATACCTAGCTGGCATCTGCCGAATTTGCGGCGTGCCCTTGGCTGACATTCAGAAACCCATGCGCGTGGTAGCCGAAAATATTCGCTCACGCGGTATAAAAGCCGTAGACAGCCGGACAGATTCTAGCCGGGAAGCATCACCACGGTTATACGATTTTGCTCGCATCGTCGGAATACGCAGAGCGGAGTATTTACATCTAGCTCCAGATGACCTTGTCACAGATGACTTTGGTAACTGGTGTATACGCGTAAAAAAGGGCAAGGGCGGAAAACGTCAACTCCAACGTATATTGCCAGAGGAACTGCCCGCGATAAAAGCCGTCTTTGACAATCCAGCCACCCTAGAGCATTTATTCTCAAAGGGAGAAATGAACAACAAGATAGACCTTCATCATTTGCGTGCGCTGAGGGCGCAGCAAATGTATCGCTATTACTTGGGTAAAATTGAAAACACGCTGGGGTATCGCGAGCAGCTTATCGCTGAAATCCGTCATATATGGGAACATGATGATGATACTCGCAAAGAAAATGGTTACAGGGCAAAAAGGTGGAGCGATATGAAAGTCACCGGGAACTATATTTTGCGTGGAAATAATCGCAAACTTGCCAAAAAGCATGGACTTCCGCTGCAATACGACCGTTTATCCCTCCTCGCTGTTTCAATTTTCCATCTGAGTCACTGGAGACATGATGTTACAGTCGCAAATTATCTTTTGGCGGTCTGACGATGCCCAAAACAGCCCCATTGAAGTTCCTCTTCAATGCTTTTCTAGCGCACCATCACTATGATAAGCGGGGGCGAGTGGCGTGATAGGAATCCGGAATTTTTCGTACAAAACGACAGAAACCCGCAAAGCACTAATATCACTGGGCTAGAGCCATTTTGTACGCTATTTTGAAACCGTACAAAATACAAAAAACAAACAAAATTATTATGTACGATTTTCTGGTCTTATCCTCCGTAGATCGGATCAAAATTATGTACGTTTCTACTTAATGTGTTTATTTCTTTGCTGGGTTAAGAGATCCTGACCTATCAGATATCTGCAAAAGGCACGAAAACAAGTGATGTTAAGCAGGTATTTTAATTGGCAGAAAAAGAAACCAAATTCTGTGCTTTTCTATTATGCTTGCGTTCTTAAATTACTAATTCGATAGGTCGAAATCACAAACACGTTAAGTTAAAAGTGGTTTTGGATTCCTGATTGACAAATTTGCCAACTTATGATATTTTTGGGGTGGAAGGTTGAGCAGGGCTCACACCGTTTTGATGCAAGTCACATCGGCATGGAAAGTCTGTCGGTGGCTTGAGGGGTGTTTTGATTTCCTGGATCAACTTCTCTTCAGCGGGAGGACTTCTGTGATGAATCTTCATGATACCTATCAAAGAAACGCGGATGGCGCCTTGAACGAAGGGAAACCTTGCAGAGCCATGGGAATTGATATTGGAACAACAACCGTCAGCGTTGTTCTGCTTGACGGTATGAGCGGCGAACTGCTTGGGAAAAGTACGGTTGTTCACGGAGCGGACTTGCCCGGCGATCTGCCGGAAGCACATCTGCAGGATCCGGACAAGTTGACAACGGCCGCACTGCAGGCGGCAGAGGCGTTGATGGAGCAGTGCGGTGCATCGGATTGTATCGGCTTGACCGGGCAGATGCACGGTATGCTCTATGTCAATGGAGAAGGGCAGGCGGTCAGCCCGCTCTATACCTGGAGAGATGGCCGAGGCGTTTTGCCGGGAAACGGCGGAAGCTGCGCGGAACAGCTGCGGCGAACCGGCGGTGAAGCATCGGCAGGGTTCGGCCTGACGACGCACTTTTGGCTGCAGAAGCAGGGAGGGATCCCGCAGAATGCGGCCGGTATGGTTACTATCAGTGATTATCTGGGAATGCGGCTCTGCGGCCGAACGGTGCCAATTATTGCTCGGGATATGGCTGCCAGCTGGGGCAGCTTCGATCTGCGGCAGGGGGACTTCTGCAGGGAGGCGCTGGAGCGCTGCGGTGTGGACACGGCGTATCTGCCGGAGGTAGCATGGGAACACGGTGTCATGGGTTATGTGGCAGGTGGCTGTGGAAAGGGCGCACCGGTAGTTGTCTCGCTGGGAGATAATCAGGCCAGTGTCTTCGGTTCGGTGCGGGATTTGTGCAGTACGGTACTGCTGAATATTGGAACCGGAAGCCAGATATCCGTCGGAACAACGGGCCACCATGACTGCGGCGGTTCCATTGAGTTGCGGCCCTGTGTTGGCGGCACATCGCTTCTGGTGGGCTCTGGACTTTGTGGTGGCAGCGCCTATGCGACACTGGAACGCTTTTATCGGGAGATCGCTGGGACGGAGACACCCATGTACGGTATGATGGAGCAGCAGGCACGGCAGTTTTTGTATGAGTACGGTATGGAAGCGGCATGGAAGGTTCGGACCACCTTTGCCGGAACGAGAAGTGACCCCGATGCGCGGGGTATGGTGGGGGGAATCAGTACGGGGAATTTCCGCCCTGGCGCCCTGACCCTGGGAGTTCTTCAGGGAATTTTGGAAGAGCTTCACGGGATGTACCGTCAGATGTGCGAAATGACCGGAACAGAGGCCATCCGATTGGTGGGATCCGGCAACGGGATTCGGAAAAATGCACTGCTGCGGGAGCTGGCAGAGAAGCGGTTTGGCATGGCGCTGGAGGTTCCAATCTGGGAAGAGGAGGCGGCCTGCGGTGCAGCGCTGCATGCGCTGGCGGCTTGCGGGCTGCAGAACAGTATAGAAGCTGCGCAGCAGCTGATCCGATACGGATCAGCTAAATAGACGAGAGAAGAATAGAAAAGCACGCATCACGGAAACCGTGATGCGTGCTTTTTGCGTCCGGGAGGCGACTTCCTAGCCGGAAGCAGAATGTCTCCCGAGACGCAGCAAAAAGGAGGAGGTTTAACAATCGGCTGATTGGAAGTAACGGCTGCGCAGTTTTTTCAGGAAGTCAACAGAGGCTTTCATCTCGTCCATGCCATTCATGCCGTCTTCAATCGAGACCCATCCGGCAAAGTTGCAGGAGCGCAGACGCTGGAAAATCGCTTCGTAATCATTGACACCCTGACCGGTAACGCCGTGCTGCAGGCCTGTGGGATAGCCGGTCTGTTCCATGTTCAGGAGGGCATCGGAAATTTCGTAGCCTACTTCCAGGAAGCGGTCGCTGGCGTGCATGGTTTTGACTCTCGGGAGCACCAGATCCAGAAGTTCAATGGGATCTTCACCGGCAACAAATGTGTTGGAGGGATCGTACTGAACGCCAAACCAGGGGGAGTCGATGGCGTTGACGATCCGCAGGAATAGATCCATTTTCTGTGCAAATTCAGAGTATTTCCAGTATCCGTCCTTGAAGTGATTTTCAATGACCAACTCAACGCCGCAGCGTTCCGCTTCCGGCAGACAGGCTTCAATGCTGTGCACCACCTGATCAATGGTGGCATCAGCATCTAGGCCAGGACGTTTCTGGCCGGAGAGGGTACGGCAGAAACGGCAGCCCAGATCGGCAGAAAGACGGATTGCGGCCTTCTGTCCTTCAATTTGCTGTGCCAGCTCATCGGGATCCTGCACGGTGAAATCGGGGGAATAGCACATCATGGCGATGACCATGCCCCTGTCTTCCACGGCTTTACGAACCCTTGCCACGTAGGCCGGATCCTCCGGGTGTCGGAGGAAAGAGGGCAGCAACTCCAGTCCTTCACACTCCAGCATGGTGGAGGTCTCGATCCAGTCGAACAGATCCATTTTTCCAGTGTTGATTTCATCAATCCAGCACTTGGGGAATGCACTGATTTTCATGGCAGTCATCTCTCTTTCTGGTGTTTTGGGATCACACAACGCCATTGCGTGCCATAGCGGAGCGGGTGGTGCGGTAACATGCTTCCACCACCTGGTCTGGGGGAATGGTGTTGCCGGGTTGCTCAAAGAATTCAATGGAGACCATACCGTCGTAACCGGTTTTCTTCAGATTCAGAAGGAAGCTGTCCAGATCAATGACACCGGCATCGCAGTAGGTGCGATGCGCCTGCTTCAGGGTCTCCGGCGGTACATCCGGTGCGTCATTGATGTGAACGATAAAGATCTGATCTCCCGGTATGGATGCGATGGCATCGAAGTCGCTTTTCTTTTCGTACAGGTAGAGGTTGAATGCATCCAGGGTCAGGCCAATGTTGCTGCGGCCGGTGGCCTGCAGAATCTGCAGACCCTGTGCAACGGTCCGAACAGAGCAGCGAACGGAGCCGACCAACTCGATTCCGACCTTCATACCGTATTCCGCTGCCAGATCCGACAGCTTCTGCAGCATGGGTGGGAAGAGGTTCAGGGTGTCATCGAAGGAATAGCCGTAGGGAATCTCTCCCTGGACTTCGGGATTCATGGGCGGCACGACAATGATACAATCGGATCCGACGGCTCTGCCTGCTTCGAAGGCAAAACGGATATCCTTCAGCAGGGCCTCCTGTTGTTCCGGATTGTCCATAGAGGAGAGGAACTCCCGATAGACATAGGTTCCGCCAATGGCATGGGGCTTCAGGTGATGAGAATCAAAGAAAGTGCGCAAATCTTCCAGTGTGTGCTTCTGCAGATAGCTGCGGATCCGGTCGGTTCGAAGTTCCAGATAGTCAAAACCGGCAGATTCGGCCAAAAGGAGATCGGTTTCCAGATCAGAGCTGAGGACAATACAGCCTTGGTTGAGTCCAATTTTCATATTGAAACCACCTTCCGCGAAAAGTGTGTATTCTGCTGTTTAGTACGTTGCGGTTGATACAAAAAGTATAACAGAAAAAAACACGATTTGTCAATAAAAATATTACAATACAATTTACTGTACTATAATATAGTACAAAACGTGGCTTTTTGTTAAGATACTACAGACTAAAAGGCTGGTTTTTAACGAGATCGTAGAAAATCAAAAAGTTTTCGTGAAACGCTTGAAAATCCTGCAAAAAGTTGTATTCTTGAAATATGTACCGCAACAAAAGATATAGTACCATAATGTAGTATAAAACGAGGAGGTTCAGGTATGAAGAAAAAAACAATCATTGACCTTTACAACATGAAAAAGAATGGTGAGAAGGTGTCGTGGATCACGGCATATGATACGCCGTTTGCTTCCTTTACAGAAGCTGCCGGCATCGACATGATTCTGGTCGGCGACTCTCTGGGTATGGTTGTTCAGGGATTCGACAGTACGATCCCCGTCACCATGGATATGTGTATCGACCATTGTCAGGCGGTTCGCCGCGGTGCACCGAATACGTTTGTTGTCGGTGATATGCCTTTTGGGTCCTATCAAGCTTCTGACGAAGATGCTGCCCGCAATGCCATCCGTTTCCTGAAGGAAGGCGGCGTGGATGCCATTAAGCTGGAAGGCGGCAAAACCGTAACGTCCCGCATTCGTGCCATTCGGGATTGCGGCATTCTGGTTTTTGGCCATATCGGTTTGACGCCTCAGTCCTCCGGTGTTCTCGGCGGCCATAAAGCACAGGGGCGGACGGTAGAGAGCGCCCGTGCCGTGCTGGAAGATGCACTGGCAGTTGAGGCGGCAGGTGCAAATTTCCTGCTGGTGGAAGCTGTTCCTCCCGAAGTGACGGCTCAGATCCATAAGATGCTGAAGATTCCCGTCTACTCCATTGGCGCCGGCGCACCCTGTGATGGTCAGTTGACCATTTTTGCTGACACCATCGGCATGTTCCAGGCATTTACGCCCAAGTTCATCAAGAAGTATGCGGAGATCGCACCCATCGTCATTGATGCTTACAAGCAGTATGTGGTAGATATCAAGAGCGGTGCATTCCCCGGTGAAGAGCATGTCTACCATATCATTGGCGATATTGCACCCTTTGAAGAACTGTTCCGGGAATTTGATGAGAGAACCCTTTAAATCGTTGAAAAAAGCAAACATGCTTTTTCAAAATAAGAAATATGGAATGGAGAGATAAAAATGAAAAAGATCATTGCAATGCTTCTCTGTCTGCTCATGGTTCTGAGCCTGGTTGCCTGTGGCGCAAAGGAAGAACCGGCCGCTGACTCCAAGGCTCCCGAAGCTCCTGCGGCTGAGGGCCCGGCCGAAGACACCAAGGCTGAAGAGCCTGCTGAGGAAAGCAGCGATGCAGCAGAAGGCGAGCCCTACAAGGTTGGTTTCTTCGCTCCCCTGTCTGGCGGCAACGCTGAGTACGGCCAGCAGAACCTGAACTCTGTACAGCTGTATGCCAAGCTGCTCAATGAGAAGGGCGGCTGGTTCGGACGTCCCGTTGAGATCATCCCCTATGACGATCAGGGCGACCCCACCACTTCTCTGGCAGTTGTAACCAAGCTGATTAAGGAAGACAAGGTCGATGCAATCTGCGGTACCCAGCAGAGTGCCTGCCTGATTGGCTGCATTGAGACCATTCAGGCTGCCGGCGTTCCCGTATTCACCGGCGGTACCTCCAATTCTTTTGCTTCTGCCCCCTACATCTATCGTACCACCGTTTCCACCGACTACTCTACCGAGCCCATCCTCAGATGGATGAGTGAGAATGGCTATGCAACTGTTGGCATCTTCTATCAGGATGACGATGCTTCCGTGACTGCAGCCGATGCATTTGCAGCATTTGCAGAAAAGTACGGTGTTGAAGTCGTTGCCCGTGAAGTGTGCAGCGGTGAGGACACCGACTATACCGGTCAGTGCGTCAATCTGGTCGCTGCCGAACCCGATGGCATCTTCTTCGCCACCAACGGTACTCAGATGACCCAGTTCCTGAAGCAGATCCGCGATAACGGCTATGAAGGCTACTGCTTTAACAAGGAAGCAATCCAAATGTTCACCATCGAAGTTGCCGGCGACGCCACCAATAATGTTGCTTTCGCATGGCCCTGCTGCACCTTTGCTGCTGTTGAGGATGCTCCCGAAGGCACCGAACTGCGCCGCATGCTGGAACTGTACTATAAAGAATATGGCAAGATGCCCACTTCTGACTGCGCATTCCGCGGCTGGGATGCCATGCTGATGCTGGATGCCGCTGTCAACCTTGCGGGTGAGTACACCAAGGAAGCTGTTGCTCAGGCTCTGTATGATCTCGGTCCCGTGGAAGGCTGTGCAGGTATGTACGACTTCTCCGAAGGTGAACTCTGTGCCGATGGCATCCAGAATATTGAGGATCTGTGGTACATCGAAGACGGCACCTACTACAAGCTGGTGGCCTAATTGGGGCAGAATTGCCGCTGAACCATATCCGCTTTCTGACGGCCAGGGCAATCCTGCCCTGGCCATGCCTGAAAGAAGTGGATCCCCGAATTATCACATGAAAGGCGGTTTTATAAGAGCATGATTATCAAACTCCTGGTTAATGGTCTGGTCATTGGCTGCATTTACGGTCTGTTGGCACTGGGCTACAGTCTGATATACAAGTCATCTGGATTGATGTCTTTTGTGCAGGGCGATTTTCTGACCATGGGCGCCTATATCGGCTTGGCTCTGTCCAGAACGGATCTGCCGTTTTATGTATTCGTTCCTTTGACGATGGTCACTATGTTCATCGTGGGTATGCTTGTGGAACGCGTCATCATCCGGCCGTTAAAAAGAAAGAACCTTCCCGCAATTTTTATTGTGCTTGCCACGATTGCACTATCCTACATTATCCAAAACGGCGTACAGTTTATCTGGGGAACAACAATGATGTGGTTCCCGTCTCTCTTTAACGTCGGAAAAATCAAAGCATTTGGGCTGTCCTTTACCATGGAGACGATCGTATGCGTCGTTATTTCCATTATTCTGATGGTTATTCTTGCTTTGTTTATGAAGTATACTCGCCTGGGAACATCCCTGCGTGCATCGGCAATTAATCCTGTTGCAGCCAAAGCCTGCGGTGTGAATGTCAATTTTTCCACTGGCCTTTCCTGGGGGCTGGCCGCAGCGATTGCAGCAATTGCCGGCTGCCTGCTGGGACCGATCTACGGCGTTTATGCCACCCTGGGTTCTACCACCGGTACGAAAAGCTTTGCTGCAGCAGTTATTGGCGGCTACGGTAATTTTTACGGCGCTATCCTCGGCGGTGTGCTGCTGGGCCTGGTGGAAACCCTGATTGCCGGTTATATCTCCTCTGCATGGAAAGACCTGATCGCTTATGCGATCCTGTTGGCGTTCCTCTTCACCAAGCCTTTTGGCCTGTTGAATGAGCGTACCATTCAGAGCTGACGGGCACTGCAGTGATGGGAGGTATTATATTTGAAACAGATCAAACAAAAGCTGGGCGGTAAGCCCATTCTTGCAATGCTGTTCCTGCTGGGCTTGGTGGGTGTTCCTCTGGTATTTAACGGATCCTATTTCCTGCTGCTGTTCTGCTACCTGACCTTCTATTCCATCGCTGTTTCCGGCCTGGATATCCTTGTCGGCTACAGTGGTCAGATGTCCATGGGACATGCAGCCTACCTGTGCATCGGTGCATACGCATCTGCCGTACTCCACGCCAATACCGGAATGCCGGTATTGCTGTGCATGCTGCTGGCAGCGATTATTGCAACTGTCATTGGCACTGTAATTGCCTGGCCGGCCACCAAGCTGGTCAATCATTTCCAGTCCTTGTCAACCATTGCATTTGCTTTGATTGTGCTGCGTGTTGTCAAAAACACCCAGTTTTTAGGTGCCGCCGTTGGCTATCACAGTGTGGATATCCGCATTTTTGGCTATGAGCTAGATACCTATACCAAGTATTACATCTTTATGTTCCTGGTAATGACACTGTTTTTGATCATCAAGCAGCGGCTAGTCAACTCCAGAACCGGGCGCGCATTGATTGCAATCCGGGAAAACCCCCATGCTGCTGACGGTATGGGCATCAACGTCCGGGCCTACAAGGTGTTGGCCTTTTCCATCAGCACATTCTATACCGGCTTTGCCGGTGCGGCCTATGTCCATCTGCTGCACTATGTGGCGCCGGAATCCTTCGTACAGACGGTTTCCGTCATGCTGATTACCATGCTGCTCTTCGGCGGTTCGGCATGCCTGATGGGACCCATTATCGGCGTTGGAAGCGTACTTCTGCTCAATGAGCTGCTGCGTGATGCGGCTCAGTATCAGGTGTTTATCTACGGTTGTATCCTGCTGGTGATTATCATCGGTCTACCCGGTGGACTTGTGGGCGCCAGCAAAGATATCAAACGGTGGATTCAGCGCCGCCTGCAGAAGAAGGCAGTTTCTGCAGAAGGAGGGAAGTCTGATGTTGCTTAAAACCGAGAATCTGACTCTGAAATTCGGCGGTCTGGTGGCAAACAATCAAGTAAACATCATGGTTGAGGAGGGCTCCATCACTGGTCTGATCGGCCCCAACGGTGCCGGAAAGACAACCTTGTTCAACCTGATCAATGGCGTCTATGCTCCCACCAGCGGTGAGATCTACTTCGATGGCAAGCGTATCGATGGTTGCAAGCCTTATCAGGTCAATCGGGCCGGTATCTGCCGCACCTATCAGATCATCAACCTCTTCAAGAAGATGACCGTGCTGGAAAACGTTATGGTAGGTATGCATACAACCATGAAGTCCAATTTTATCCATGCAATTCTCAAGAACAAGTCAGAACAGATCGAAGAGAAAAAAGCACGGGAAGAGGCATATGAACTGCTGAAGTTTGTTGGCATTGAGAATCAGGCCAATAATATGGCAGGAAACCTGTCCTACGGACAGCAGAGACTTCTGGAAATTGTTCGTGCCATGGCCAGTAAGCCGAAGCTGATTATGCTGGATGAGCCTGCCGCCGGTATGAACGGTGCAGAAAAAGAAGCACTTGCCGATATTGTGCGTCGGATCCGCGATCAGGGATTTACGGTTCTGGTCATCGAGCATGACATGAAATTTATGATGGGCTTGGTGGAGAAAATCTATGTTCTGAACTTCGGCCAGCTCCTGGCTTCCGGTTCTCCGAAGGAAATTCAGGAGAATCCAGAAGTTATTGCGGCATATCTGGGAGGTGACTGAGTTGGCACATTTGCTGGAAGTGGAGAATCTGGAATATCGCTATGGAAATATCAAGGCACTGCACGGGTTGAACTTCTATGTGGATGAGGGCGAGATCGTCACTCTGATTGGCACAAACGGCGCTGGAAAGACGACCACGATGCACACCCTGGCCGGCCTTAATGATCCCCGCGGTGCCAGCGGAAGCATTATCTTTGACGGAAAGCAGATCTGCGGTCTCGGCGGACACCGGATTGCTGGCCTGCGTCTCACCCAATGTCTGGAAGGCCGTCAGATTTTTTCTCAGCTGACAGTGGCCGAAAATCTGGCCATGGGCGCTTATACGCGAAAAGATAGCGCCGGAGTCAAGGACGATATCGCAAGAATGTTCAAAAAATTTCCCCGTCTGGAAGAACGAAAAAATCAAATGGGCGGAACGCTGTCCGGCGGCGAGCAGCAGATGCTGGCTATTGCACGCGCGTTGATGGCACGTCCCAAGATTCTCTGTCTCGATGAGCCGTCCCTCGGTCTGGCCCCGGTCATCATTCAGGAAGTATTCCAGACCATCAACGAAATTGCAAAGGAAGGTATGACCATCTTCTTCGTGGAGCAGAACACAAAGATGGCACTGAAAATTGCAAACCGAGGTTATGTGCTGCAGACCGGCGAGATTGTTATGGAAGACACTTGTGAAAATCTGCTGCACAATGAAGAAGTGCAGAGGGTCTATCTGGGATCCAATTAAAGTAACAGGCGAGGATTAATTATGAAGAATATTGGCATTAATCTTGAGGTTGTAAATCAGTTTAACAGCTGGATCAATGATCCGAAGAATCCGTATATCCGCCAGATCAGAAGCATTCTGAACAAATACGGAACCGTAGAAGAGATCAATGCAAAGGCCCGGAATGCCAAGCTGTTGTCCACCCGCATGTCCCGTCTGGAGGCAATCGGCGCCACCGAGTATATTGAGCAGATTAAGTGGCTGGAGAGACAGCGTGATATTGGTTCGTTTGTTTCCATTGAGGAGTTCCGCAAGAGCGTTCTCGGTGACGACTATGCAAGCTCTTATTTCCCTGAGACCAATGCTGTTACGCTGGAGATAAGCTCCCTCAACTACTTCGACTGGCTGATGGAAGCAGCTCGCCAGGCACTGGAAAACCGCACTCTTCTGCCGACCCGTTACATCGTCATTCGTCCCCTGCGGGATGTGGAACTGGCTCGCCCCGGCGAACTGATTGCAATCGATGCCGCACTGGACGTTATGGGTGCCACACACTGCATCCAGATGGATACCACCGGCAAGAACACCGGTGCAAACATCCATGCGCTGACCACCGATACCATGATTGGCTGGCTGGGTGGCTCCGGTATGCCCAATGAGCATGTTCTGATGTGGATCGATGAGCTGCTGTACTACTACACGACTTATGGCGTTGACCATATCCTCAATGTGACACCGGGCACCATGCTGGCCTGCTCCATCCTCTACCGCATGGGCATCAACGTGACCATGAAGGGATCGGTTCTGATGGGTACCGATAATGTCTATACCGGTATCGTCTATCTGCTGCTGACCCGTATGTTTGCAAGAGATGACGGCTCCGTTCCTATGCTGGGCCTGAATCCCTCCGACTCCGTCAATCTGGAGACCATGCGTCAGCTGGCAGATTTGCGCCTGATGCTGGGCCTGGAAAACAAGGTGCGTATCGAGCAGCATGTTACAAACTTCTACAAGGGTGTTGTGGCACAGCCGTTTGTCCGCCGCGATCTGCTCGTGGAATCTGCCAAGACCATCCCCTATATGTCTGCCAAGCACGAAGGTGCAGATCCTTCCATCGAGGCAACGCTGGAGCATCCCTCCAACAACCTGGAGTTCGTTCTGCCCGACAAGGAAGTTCTGGCCGGCAATCACTTCGAGCATATGCAGCAGAGCTTCCTGTATGGTGTCAGTGAGCTGAACAAGACTGCTGTTGAGCTGACCCGCAACAAGATGGCCTTCCTGGCTGCCAGCAACCTGCACCGCAGATACTAATCCGAATCAAAACCAGGCTCACACGCTTCAAGGCGTGTGAGCCTGGAAAACATACCCACGCGGAAAAGCGAAAAGGAGCATGTAATGAAAAAAACCTATAAACCCGTTTTTGGTCCGGAGGACTATATCAACGTCCATACTTACACGGCCATGGGTATGAGCTACGAAGATTTTGAGTTGCCGGTCATCGGCATCTGCAATACATGGAATGAAATTGTTCCGGGTCAGTACAACCTGCGGCAGGTATCCGATTTTGTGAAAAAGGGCATCCTACGAGCCGGAGGAAACCCGGTAGAGTTTGGTACCATTGCCTGCTGCGACGGCGTCACCACCGGAAATGATGGCGATTACTATGTTCTGCCTTCCCGGGAAATCATTGCCGACAGCGTTGAGGTCATGGCAAAAGCGCATAAACTGGACGGCATTGTTCTGGTTGGTTCCTGCGATAAAATCGTGCCGGGTCTTTTGATGGGTGCGGCGCGCCTGAATATTCCTACCATTTATATTCCCGGCGGCCCCAGTCTTTCCGGTCCTCCCTTTGGAAAGAAACTCAAGGGTGACTGCACCTGCATCACGGAGGCTATGGGCATGGAGCAGGCAGGTGTCATCACCCATGCCGAGCTGCAGAAGCTGGCTCGGCTGACGGATCCAACCTGCGGCTCCTGCCAATTCATGGGTACAGCCAATACCATGTGCTGTTTTGCTGAGGCTCTGGGTATGTGCCTGCCCGGTGCAGCTCTGATTCCGGCAGTTTATGCCGAGCGGTTCCGCTGTGCCTTCCAGACCGGCGAGCAAATCGTGCGGTTGGTAAAGACCGGAATTAAACCGAAGGATATTATGACCCGGGAAGCCATTCGGAACACCATTAAGGTCATGATGGCGGTGGGTGGAAGTACCAATTCGGTTATCCATATGTGTGCCATTGCCCATGAGCTGGGCTACGATCCGGATGAAATCATGAACGAGTTTGATCAGATCAGCGCTGAAATCCCCCACATTGCCAGTGTCAACCCAGCTTCCTACATCTATGACTGTGAGGACTTCTACAAGGCAGGCGGTATTCCTGAGGTCATGAAGAAGCTGCGGGAACACCTGGATTTGTCGGTCATGACTGTCACGGGCAAGACGATGGAGGAAAACATCAATACTTATATCAATCTCTATCCCGACAATCAAGATTTGATCCGGGATATGGACAATCCTCATACAACTTTGGGCGGTATTGCCATTATGCGGGGTAATTTGGCGCCGGATACTGGCGTGTCCAAACCGGCGGCCATCCATGAGAGCGTCCGTCGGTTTACTGGTAAGGCAGTCTGCTTTGATTCGCAGGAAGACTGCGTCAAGGCGCTGGAACAGTGCCGAATCAAAAAGGGAGATGTGGTTGTTGTCCGTTATGAAGGTCCCAAAGGTGGGCCGGGCATGCGGGAAATGTATGCACCGCTGAAAATGCTCAACGGTCAGGGATTGGCGCTGGACACGGCACTGATCACCGATGGTCGTGTTTCCGGCACTAACAACGGCTGCTATGTGGTCCACGTTTCACCGGAAGCTGCTGTTGGCGGTCCCATTGCTTTGGTGGAAGACGGCGATGAAATTACCATCGACGTGATCGAAAAGAAGTTGGAGCTCCATGTCAGTGATGAAGAGCTGGCCCACCGGCGGGAAAACTGGAAGTTCACACCGAAGCCTGTGGGCGGTTTTCTGGCCCGGTATGCTGCGCTGGCAACCTCCGGCAGCCGAGGCTGTGTGCTGGACTGGAAAGGGTTGTGCAAACATGAGTAACACATTTCAGTTTTTGACCTACTCCGGATTTCGGATTTCCACGGGGGCGGGATATGAGATTCTGGTGGATCCGTTTTTGGATGACAATCCCGATACCCAATTTCAAAGCACGGATTTTGAAAAAGTCGATTTGATTCTGGCTACCCACGGGGCTTATGACCATGTTGGCGATACGGGAAAAATCGCCTGCCGAACCGGCGCATGGGTTGTCTGCCCCGATGATGTCAAGGCTCTGCTGCTACAGCAGGGGGTACCGGCAGAGCAGATTTTTGCCGTACCCTGGGGTATGACAGTCAATTTCGGTAAGATCCGCGTCAAACCGGTGGAGAATCATCATCGAACCGTGGTGCAACTGCCGGAGGGCGGTTTTGTGACCTCCCAGCCGCTGGCTTTTATGCTCTGGCTGGAGGATGAAACCTGCGTCTATATTGCCGGTGACACGGCGATTTTCAGCGATATGAAGCTTCAGGCAGAGCTGTACCATCCACAGATTGGCCTGATCAACGCCGTGACAGAGGTGGCGGAAAAGATCCCGACACCGAGACGTCCCTTTGTGGAAACTGGTGAGATGTCACCCTATGAGGCCGCACTCTGCGCGAAGTGGATGGGACTGGAGATGGTACTGCCGTGCCATCATATTGACCCGGACAAAAATCCGCAGGTCATGGAATTTGTAGCCCATGCGGAAACTCTTTGCCCCGATACAAAAATCTTTGTTATGCGGGACGGAGATCAGTGTTGCTTTCCAAATGATTGACAGGAGGGTATTTAAGAATGAAAAAGATTATAAATCAGCCAGAGCATTATACCGATGATATGCTCCGCGGTATCTATGCTGCCTACCCCGATCAGGTAAAATACGTCGATGACAATCTGCGCTGCTACTGCACCGCCAAAAAGGTGCCCGGCAAGGTCTCTATCGTCACCGGCGGCGGTACGGGTCACCTGCCGCTGTTCCTTGGCTTTGTGGGAGAAAACCTTCTGGATGGCTGTGCAGTCGGCAGTGTGTTCCAGTCTCCTTCTGCTGAGTGGATCTATAACGTCAGCAAGGAAGTTGACAACGGTGCCGGCGTCCTGTATCTCTATGGCAACTACTCCGGCGATATTATGAATTTCGACATGGCTGCCGAACTGTGTGAAATGGATGATATCAAGACTCGTTCCATCGTCGGTGCCGATGACGTCTGTTCGGCAGCGCCGGAAAACAGCGATATCCGACGCGGCGTGGCCGGTATTTTCTTCCTGTACAAATGCGCCGGTGCCAAAGCGGCCCAGATGGCAACACTGGATGAGGTGCTGGCAACGACACAGAAGGTCAAAGAGCGCGTCCGCACGGTGGGCTTTGCCATGAGCCCCTGCACAATTCCGGAAGTCGGGCATCCGAACTTTACTCTGGAAGAGGGCGAGATGTCCATGGGTATGGGCATCCACGGTGAGCCTGGTATTTGGAACGCTCCGATCAAGACATCGAAAGAACTGGCAAAGTACACAGTGGAGACTATCCTGGCAGATATGCCCATGGATACCGGCGAAAAGGTTGCCATACTGCTCAACGGCCTGGGTGCCACATCGATCGAAGAACTCTATATTCTCAATGCCGATATCCATCAGGAGCTGAAGGATCGCGGGATTACTGTTGTCAAAACCTATGTGGGCGAGTACGCCACATCCATGGAAATGACCGGCGCATCCGTCTCCATCTGCCTGTTGGATGACGAATTGAAGGGACTGCTGGAACTGCCGGCATCAACACCGTTTTTCCATCAGTTTTAAGCGCTGCAAAGAAAGAAGGTTACAATATGGAGAAACTGACCAGCCAAAGCTGGAAAGAGATTCTAGCTGCCGCTGCAGCCGTATTTGAAGAAAACTGCGAATTCCTTTGCGGTCTGGATGCACAGATGGGCGACGGAGATCTTGGCCTGACGATGAAAAAAGGCTATGCTACTGCTGCCGAGGCCGCTGCGGCGCTGGAAGAACCGGGAATTGGCAAGCTGTTGATGAAAGTCGGTATGAAAATGTCTTCTGCAGTGCCCTCAACCATGGGTACGCTAATGTCCTCCGGTCTGATGACCGGCGGAAAAGCGCTGGGAGACCGGCAGGAGATGGGCGCGGCAGAACTCGCCCTGTTTCTGGGCGGCTTCTGTGACGGCATTATCAAACGCGGCAAATGTGCTGTTGGAGACCGCACAATCCTCGATGCATTGGATGCTGCCAGACAGGCTGCTGTAAAGGCAGCTAAGCAAGGCGGAACGCTTGAAGACGTTGCTATCGGCGCTTTAAAGGGCGCTGAGGAGGGCGTAGAGCGGACAAAGAGCATGACGCCGAAGTTTGGCAAGGCAGCTGTCTTTGCTGCAAAAGCGGTTGGAACAGCAGATCAGGGCGCCATTGCTGGCAAACTGCTGATTGGTGCAATACAGTCATATATTTGTTACTGAAAGGCGATTCCAGAAAAGATTCACAAAGAAACGGAATGAGTTTTGAACAGTGGAATGGTTTTGGGATTTGACTTGATTTTCTGAACAATACGTGGCAAAATTATGATTATTAAAGCGATAAAGCAAAGGACAGGGGAAACTGAAAAGACATGGAGAAAGCAAAAACAATTCAGTCGATTGATCGGGCAGTTGATATATTAAAGTGCTTTTATAAGGCCAATCTGCTGGGAATTACGGATTTGAGTCGTATGACCGGTATGCATAAATCCACTGTTTCCAATATCGTTCTAACGCTGGAAGCCAATGGGTTTCTGCAGCAGAACGGAACCAGCAGAAAGTATGAGCTGGGTACGGAGTTGAGTCGTCTGGCAGCTAATGTTAGCGCAGATATTCGTACGGTTGCCAAGCCCTATCTTTGTGCCATCCGGGATGCCTGCAGGGAGACGGTCAGTCTGGGTGTCTGTCAGGGAATGCAGGCGATGTACATTGACAGCGAAAAGGGTTTCCACTCCATTTGCAGTATTACCATCCCCGGTACCAGCTACGCGACTCATTCTGCAGCGTTTGGCCGCATCATTCTAGCATATATGCCGGAACAAGAGAGAGAGCAACTGTTGAAGCAGGTGGAGTTTGTCTCATACACGAAAAATACAATCTGCGATATGGATGAACTGCGGGAGATCCTGGCACAGGCTCGCATAAAGGGCTACACGGTCAATATGGAAGAGACTGAGGTTGGTCATGTCTGTATTGCTGCGCCGGTGCTGGACAGCATGAGATATCCGGTGGCGAGCATCTGCGTATCCGGTCCGGCCACGCGAATCAACGGCGAGCGAATCGAGGAAATCGCTGAGGTACTGAAGGACCAGACGAGGGAGTTGTCTTGGGCTCTGGGCTGCCGACATCCGAATCGGAAGGCTTAATCAGAGAGAAATGCGCAGCAGGGAAGCGGATTGCTTCTGCTTGCAGGTGAGGGACCCGGTTCGTATATACCAATATATCCTTCTGTTTGGGACTGTCTACATATCACTCCAATCTAGGACTGGAACCACTTATGGTGGTTTTCGGCCCTGGAGTCTGCCGGGGTTCTGCAGGAAACGCGGAACAGAATATCGATTGACCGGAGAACACAATTGCCGCAGGGAAAAAGAAGGGAGAGAGTATGGCAAAAGTAATTATTTTCGATGTGGATGGCACACTGTTGGATACAGAGCGGGTCTATATGGATGCATGGCGTCAGGCCGGGCCACTCTTTGGATATGAGATCTCCGACAACGTGCTGTTGAAAACAAGAGCGGTAGATCGTTCTGTTGCAGTTGAGGTTTTTGAAACAGAATACGGCAGCGAATTTCCATATGATGCAATTTTTAAAGAGCGTGTACGCATTTCCGAAGAAATCATTGCAGCCGCCACGGCTGATGAACTGATTAAACCCGGAGCAGAGCATGTGCTGGTACAGCTGAAAAAACGCCGGCTGGATATTGGCGGTGGCATCCTCCACAGACATCCATAAAACCAGGTCTCATCTGGCACAGGCCGGGCTTCTGCGTTTTTTTCTACGGTTATCGGTGGGGATATGGTTCCGCAGAAAAAGCCTGCTCCCGATGTATTTCTGCTGGCGGCAGAGCATCTTGGTCTTTCGCCTAGTGCGTGCATCGTTATTGGAGATTCTCCTGCCGATGTGTTTGCCGCAGCGGCAGCAGGCATGGATGTATATTTGATTCCGGATCAGGTTCCTGTCAATGAAAAGACCTCTGCAATCAGCTGCTGTGTGTTGACAGAAATCGGTCAGTTGCCGTCGGTGCTGGAGGGACGGCTTGACTGTATGATCGATTTAACTCACCATCCCAGATTCTCAAAAACACAGAAATCCCACAGGTTGTGGAACACCTGCGGAACAAATTATATCACAAAAGGCTGACATTTCCTGTCCACTATGCTGTTCTAAGAAAAGCAAAAACCACTAGTGAATACATCTGTTAAGAAAAAGCAGACACTGAAAACACTATTGTTGTAGATGCCTAGAGCCGCCGTAGTCCGCTCGTAATTATAGGAACGAACATAGTTGTTATGCAATTTTGGACCGTTTTAACCGTTGCCAGATCGAAGCCAAGGAACGACCCTTCCTTGATCCAACCGTTGATTGTTTCAATCACAGCATTATACCAATGCTGAAGGTTGAGGATTAAAAGGTTAGATTTGGCCAGATTGAGGCACTAAAAGGGATTAGCTTCGAAGTTAATCAGGGCGAAATTGTAGCGCTGATTGGAAGTAATGGTGCAGGCAAAACCACAACATTACGGACGATATCTGGTTTAGAAAAGCCTGCTGAGGGAACGATTCTGTTTGAGAGAACAGATTTAACCCGCTTGCCCCAGCATAAGATTGTAGAACTTGGTGTTGCCCATGTTCCTGAAGGAAGACGTGTATTTGCGAATATGACAATCTACGAAAACCTGTTGCTGGGTGCGAATATCCGTAAAGACAAAACAAAGATTAAAAGTGATATTGAATATGTCTATTCTCTTTTCCTGCGCCTTTTTGAGCGAAAAAACCAGATGGCAGGAACTTTGTCTGGCGGAGAACAACAGATGCTGGCAGTAGGGCGTGCACTCATGACAGGCGGAAAAATACTTCTGCTTGACGAACCTTCAATGGGCCTTGCACCTATTATTGTTGAAGAGATATTCAATATTATCTGAAATCAACAAACAGGGAATGACAGTTTTGCTGATTGAGCAAAATGCGTTTATGTCTTTACAGATTGCCACGCGTGCATATGTTCTTGAGACAGGTAATATCACGTTGTCCGGAACTGGGCAGGAGCTTTTACACATGGAAGCTGTTAAGCAGGCGTATTTAGGAATATAGTTTTGACACGATCAACAAAAATCAGTGTAGATTTTAATATCGCAGAATTATCGTCTTCCTGCAATGAAAGGTCTGCAGATAATGTACTGCCCAGAAGTAGTTTCTCAGTAAAGTGGACTTGTCCAGAGTGCCACGGGGAGTACACTGCACCAATCTCCGATATGGTTTCGGGGAAGGTAGATTGCCCGTATTGCAATGACAGACAGGTCTTACCGGGATTTAATTCTCTCGCCAAAAGGTATCCTAATATCGCAGAATTGTGGTCTTCCTGCAACGAAAGGTCTGCGGATAATGTGCTGCCCAGGAGTAAAAGACAGGCAAAATGGATATGTCCAGATTGCCACGGAGAGTATTCCGCACTAATCGTCGATATGGTTTCAGATATATTTTGGGAGAGGCGTAGTTATCGAGGCGACTTTTCTCACATCCATTCTTATGAACCAATTTACCGGGACACATTCAAGCGCAACATAGACGAAGTGCTTGACTCGGTTTATCGCGGAGTCATCCCACAGCGTATTCGAAACGATGACGGCGCCATGGCAATGCTTGTGCCGTGCGGCGCTGAGAATACTAACTAACTAAAAGAGACACCCAGAACCAAGTATATTACTTGGTTCTGGGTGTCCCATTCTTTTCTGCTGTCATTGCGTCACGAATCAGTCGGTTGACAAATGCGTTGACCGTTTCGCCGTGTGCTTTTGCAAACGCTTGAATTTCTGCTTTTTGCCCCTTCGGAACACGGATTTTGATTTCATCAACCTTTTCAGTACTCCATTTTTTAATTGCCCGCAGCTGTGCTTCCGTAGCCATTGTGTATCTCCGTTCTATGAGATTGTCTAAATTGTCAATTATGTATATATTAGTACCCATATATTTATGGATGTTTACACATTTATATATGGGTACTAATATGCTATAATCAAGTCAACAAATGAACATCGGCAGCGTCCGAAAGCTGCAATCTTTCGGACGCTTGCGCGGGCGACGCTCCGCCTGCACAGCAGTTATCCTGCACCTTAAGGTTAGTATACCCTTTTACAGTCTCCTTTTCAAGGTGCAAATGAACGCCGTGTGGGAATCGGCCTGCGGCGTTCATTTGTATATCTTGAACGGAGGAGTTTTTATGCCTTTGAAAAATGGAACGATTTGTACGCGTTGTGGAAAGCTCATGACAAAACACCTCAGCGGCATTTGCAGCCAATGCCGGCGGCTCAGTTGTACCAAACCGTGTAAGGCTTGCGGAGAAACCGGGCGTAATTTGTATGATGGTGTATGCACATCCTGCCGCACAAAAGCCAAAACGCAGCGGGCAAAAACATTCTATCCGAAAGCAATCGAACAGGTGCGCCAGACGTTGACGCTGCTGGAGCTGCTGGATAAGGGACTGAGCTTTGGAAACGCCGCTTCTATATCGGGAATGTCTAAAACAGCCGCATATATGCGCATTAAAACCGTTCTACCTGTCAGTGCGCTGGATTTCTCAGAGGTCGCAGCAGATGGAAAGTAATGCCGTAGATGTTTATGCTGCAAAAGAACGACTGTGCCGCGATATGCGCCTTTTAGATGCCTATGCCGCTGGCACGCCTGTGTGCGGAATTGCAAAACAGATGGGCATGACGAGTCTGGAGGTTGCGGTGCAGCTGCGGGTGCTTCTGAATGACCATGCATGGCTTTTAGACAAAAATGTCCGCAGATTGATGCTGCTGCAACCGGAAGCCGGATTTTTGAATATCTGAATGCCAGAAAGATTTCTCTGCCTGAGTTGTGTCACTATTTGGGGTACAGTGCGCAGGAAACGCCTCATCGCTGGCGGGAAGGCAAGAATTTGCCGCCGCTGAAAGCCGCCTACGCCACCAGTCTGATTCTTGGAATTCCAATCAATGATTTTATTGTGACTGTTCCGGAATGAATGGCAAAACCGCCGGCTGCAACAACAGCCGGCGGTCAGAGTTCTCTTCTTTTCATCCTATTCTCCTGTCACGCTGCCGGGAAATACAGCGGCAGTTCTGCGGGTGTGGCACCGATGATGCGCAGCACATCGTACATCTCATCCACACGCCAAGCGACCTGACCGGTCATTCGGTGGCTAAGGCTTGATTCAGACATCGCCAGTTTTTCGGCTAAATCCCGCTGCTGCAATTTGAGTTGTCGCAGGCGTCCTGCAAGATAATCATAACTCATGCTGTGTCCTCCTTTCTTTGATTCTACTTTTATTGTAAGTGGAATCAAGCAAAAGTCAAGCGTATATTTAGATTATTTTTATTACATTCTAAATAATAACTTGATTTTTGGATAACTGAATTGTATAATGGCTGTAGAAAATGAAAGGAGGTGCAGTATGAATACGATTTTTTCAGAGCGATTGAAAAAAGCAATGGACTTGTGCGGATACCGGCAGGCTGATGTGCTAGAGAAAGCCGCGTCCATTTGTAAAGAGACTGGTACGAAGCTGGCCAGCGGTGACTTGAGCCAGTATTTATCCGGAAAGACCGTTCCGAGGGCAAAGAAGCTGGACGTGTTAGCGCAGGTCCTTGCCGTGAATAACGACTGGCTGCTTGGACGCGATGTGCCTATGGAGCGTACAGATATGCAGTTTGAGGCAGACATTGCGGCTTCCACACAAGCGCGATTAACGTCAGCAAATAACGCGATTTTAAGGGAACGGGAAATCCGGCAAATCGGATTGCTCTATCACCGTGCATCTCCTGAAATTCAGCAGGCAGTCCGTTTGATTCTAGCACAATATGAAAATCGGCCTGACAACGATGAAAACGGCTATTATAGCCACGAACTATAAAAAACGCCACATGGGTGCTACCAACACCCATGCGGCTGCAGAAAAACATCAACTCGACGAAAAGCAAATGTCTCCTTCCTGCGTCACCAGTCTACCACACGGTTGCGCAGAAAGCAAGACGGAAAGGATTATATGCGCAAAAATGAAGCAAAGTGGTTTGACTCAGCGAACCGTTGGCAAATCAAGGTGCAAAAAGACGGTGTGCGCCGTACTTTTTTCTCGTCTATAAAAGGCACAAAGGGTAAAATTGCTGCGGAAAAGCAGGCGGATAGCTGGCTGGAAAGCGGCATTGAAAACGAAAATGTAAAGTGCGGCGAGCTACTGGATGCCTATTTAGAGCACGTCCGAAAAGGCACTGGAACAAGTAGCATTAAACAGCATGAAAACTTCATCAAGAACTACATCCGCCCGGCGATTGGAAACCGGAAAATCAAATCTCTTACACTGAATCATTTGCAGGCAATCATCGACGACGCCTACGCTGAAAAGCATCTTGCGAAGAAGACGCTCCAGGACCTGCGCGGCTGCATTTCCGGCTTCCTGCGTTTCTGTCGCCTTGGAAAGTATACGACGCTTGTTTCGATGGATTTGCAAATACCGCGCAGCGCCAAACGTCCTCACAAGAATATTTTGGGAGCGCAGGAGCTGCAAAACCTGTTCATTTTGGAAAATACGGTTCTGAACGGCAAAAGTCAGCCGGATTGGTGCATCCACGCATACCGTTTTTCGGTCCTGAACGGGCTGCGCCCCGGAGAGCTGATTGGGCTTCGCTGGGAGGATATTCAGGGAAATATCCTGCACATTGACCGTTCCGTGAATCACTACAAGGAAGTTACTGAAGGGAAAAATGAAAATTCGCAGCGCGAAATCTTCTTGCAGGGTCTTGCCATGGCGGAGCTGGAAGCGCAGCGGCAGCAGCTTCGGCAAGCCGGCATCATTTCGCCATGGGTGTTTCCAAACGAGCACGGCGCATGCTTTACGCAGAGCACATTCCGCAAACGCTGGAACCGCTATTGTTCGGTCAACAACATTCAAAATATCACGCTCTACGAGCTCCGCCACACGTTCGTGAGTGTTTGTGACGATATGCCGGATGGCTTAAAGAAGAAAGTTGTCGGACATAGTCAAAGCATGGACACAGATGGCATCTATGGACACCGAAAGGTCGGCGATTTGGAGCGCGCAGCCGCATACAGCGATGCGGCATTCCGGGCAATTTTATAACAGTGCAAAACCGCGCCCATTGCTTGTTACGAGCAATGGGCGCGGTTCTGTCTTATTGTTGTGCCTGTAGAGCGCAAAACTGCGTGTCAATACTAGCTTTTCTGTTAATTTCCATAACCGTACCCACTTTCGTACCCACTTTTAATTTTGAACACCGAAATACGGTATTTTCAGGCACAAGCAACGCGAGCAAATGCCTGTAATATCAACGGAATTTCGATTTTCGGCAAAAAGTGTCATGCTTCGAATCCACCTTCCCCCACCAATCCCGAACACGAAAGTGTTCGGGATTTTCGTTATATCGATCACCCCTGCCAGCATGGCTGGTAGGGGTGATTTTTTTGCGTATCCGTTATCCGCAGCGTTGCTGCTTCATGCTGGAAAGCTCCTGGCGGATGAAGAGGATGGAGAAGAGGAGACCGACAAGGTCCGCTGCGGGGGCAGCCCAGAGGATCCCGTCCAGCCCGAGCCGGAGCGGAAGCAGGACCGTAAACGGAACAAACGCGATCACGTCCCGGATGAGCGAGAGCAGAGTCGCCCGGACAGCGCTACCGAGGGACTGCAGGAAGATGGCCGCTGATTTCTGCACCAGCGTGAATAAGATCAGCAGCAGATAGATGCGCAGCGCCCTTGCGCCAAATTCCATATAGAGCGCCGGGTCCTGTGAATTTGTCCCGAAAATGCCGATGATCTGCGCCGGGATCGTCTGGAATAAAACTGTTGCAACGATGCCGATGCACAGCACGCTCCGCATGACCATGCGAGCAGCTTCCGCACGCGGTCATACCGCCCCGCGCCATAATTGAAGCCGAAAATGGGCTGGCAGCCGGCGGAGATCCCGACCGCCAGATTCACCGCGATGGTAAAGACCTTCATCACCATGCCGATGATCGCCTGCGGGTCGTTTGCGCCGTATTTGCTCTGCGCGCCGTATTTTGCGAGCATGTTCATGGAAACGATCGTGATGATGACAATGGAAAGCTGTGTGAGGAAGCTGGAAAAGCCCAGTTTTCCGATTTGCCCGATCACCGGGAGATCCGGCACAAAATCAGAGGCTTTCAGCTGGAACGACTTCGTGTGGAACAGATACTGGAACACGATCAGGAACGAGACGATATTGCCGATCGTCGTTGCGATCGCGGCGCCGGCCACGTCCATGTGCATGGGGAAGATGAAAAGCCAGTCCAGAACGATATTCAGAAGACAGCCGCTCAGGCCGGAGGCCATCGCGACCTTCGGCGCGCCGTCCGCCCGGACGATGGGCGTCAGGCTCGTGCCGAGGATCGTAAACGGAAGTCCGAGCAGGATCCAGAATGCGTATTCGTGGGACGTCGCCATGGACTCGGCGGTTTTTGCACCTAAAAAGTTCAGAATCCTGTCCAGTGCCGAATACCCGGCGATCCAGAAGATCACGCCGATCCCGGCGGCGATCGTGATGGCGGAGCCGATCGCCTTGCCGATCTTGTCTGATTCGCGTTTTCCCATGCACAGCGACAGATAGGCCGTTGCGCCGTCACCCAGCATCAGGCCGAACGCCATCGCGATCGTGATCATCGGGAACACGACGGAGGTCGCAGTGATGCCGATGGTGCCGATGCTGGAATTTCCGATAAAGATCTGGTCGATGATATTATAGAGTGCCCCGACCAGCATGGACAGCACGCAGGGAATGCTGAATTTCAGCATCAGCCTGAAAAGCTTTTCTTCTTCGAGGTAACAGTTATTTTGTTCCATAAGATTCCTTTCTTTTGCAAAACAAATGTCACCCTGCCGTCTGACGATAGCAGGATGACATTTTACGTCGAAAACAACATTGTTTACTTTTGATGGTGCGCTGCATGATCGACCAGCCAGTGTTTTTGCAGGATGGTGAGCAGGGTCCCAAGTTGATTCTGCTGCTCTGCGGTCAGGGCCTCCAGCACAGACGCTTCCTCACAGTCATGCTCGCGCAGCATCTGCGCCTTGCGCTCTGCGATCTGCCCGCAGACAGATAACTGCTTGATCAGTGGGTTCGAACTATTTGATTTCATAGATACTCCTTTTCTTTTTGTGCATCATTTCCGGTTGCCCCACAGGGGCGAGGAAATGGCACATTTCTTATTTTTGCTATGCTTTTGCATAGCAAAAAACGCCCGGCAAGCATTTTTGCCTGCCGGGCGAAACTACACGGAAATTGTGTAATAATTCATGTATTTCTGAAAAATACCGCATGGTTTATCTACAATATATCAGATTTTTCAAAAAACGTCAAGCTGAATTTATGCGTGAGATCGTACTGCTGCTGCCGAGGATTTTATTTATTGTCCAGCCGTCCGGTACTCCCGCGGGGGGCGTTGGTAGAAGCGGCGGAATTGTTTGGAGAAGTAGCTGGGGCTGTCGAAGCCGCAGGCGGCGGAAACTTCGGCGATGCTGGCGGCGGGCGAGGCGCGGAGCAGGGCTGCGCCCTGCATGAGCCGGTATTTCAGCAGGTACTGTACCGGGCTGTCGCCGATGGTCCGATGAAAGCAGCGCAAACATTCTCGCTCGCTCAGTCCGGCGGCCTGCGCAATGTCCGCGAGCGTGATCGGCTCGGCATAGGAAACCTGCATATATTGCAGCATCTGTTCGATGCGCACCGTGTCCGCGCTTTTTGCCGGTTTCTGCACAGACAGGCGCGGGAGCAGCTGCGCATAGCAGTGCAGAAGCAGCTGGGAGAGGTTCTCCCGGACGGTAAATTCATACGCAAACGCGTCCGTCTCCATGGCAGAAAAGGCGGCCGAAAACCGCTCGATGTCCGTGCCCGGCTCCGCCTGCCAGACGGAAAAATCCGGGCAGACGAGCAGCGCGCGGACGTAGTTTTTATAAAACACGGTGTCGGCTCCGCCGGTGATCAGAAACGGGGAAAACACCATTGAGCGCAGCGCCCCGGCGGGATGACCGGAGAGGGAATGAAGCACGTTGCTGTTGAGCACGACCAGACTGCCTTCCTGCAGGAGGTATTCTCCGCCGGGGATCTGCAGCTTCAGCGTGCCGGCGGCAACGAAGATGACTTCCAGCTCCTCATGCCAGTGCCAGGGGATCGTATCGCCGGGCGCATCCGTGTGGCGGGAGGCATAGGCTGCGCACGGAAACTCGATGGTCCCGTGCGGCTGTAATTCCTTCTGCGTATGGCTCCGGTTCAGGCCGCAGGTCTGCAGTCCCATTTCTATCCCTCCGATTTGTCGGTTTTGTTATAGTATATGGCGGTATATGCGTTGCGTCAAGCGATTTACGGCGATATGATAGGGAAAAGAAGAACAGGAGGTCCCTGATATGTTTTCCCTGCTGCTGGCCATTATCTATCTGTCGTTTATCAGCTTGGGGCTGCCGGATTCGCTGCTCGGCTCGGCCTGGCCGACGATGTATCCGCAGCTCGGCGTTCCGGTGTCCTATTCCGGAATCGTTTTTATGATCATTTCAGTGGGTACGATCATTTCCAGTCTGCAGAGTGACCGCCTGACGCGCCGGCTGGGGACAGGGAAGGTCACGGCGTTCAGTGTCGCGCTGACTGCCATGGCACTGTTCGGCTTCTCCGCCAGCCATACGTTCTGGCAACTGTGCCTCTGGGCGATCCCTTATGGGCTCGGCGCAGGAAGCGTGGATGCGTCGCTCAATAACTATGTCGCCCTGCACTATGAGAGTAAGCACATGAGCTGGCTGCACTGCATGTGGGGCGTCGGCGCGGCGTCCGGGCCGTATATCATGGGCGCGGTCATCACGGGCGGCGGCACGTGGAACGGCGGCTACCGCTGCATTGCGATCATTCAGATCGTGCTGACAGCGGTGCTGCTTTGCAGTCTGCCGCTCTGGAAGGGACGGCCGCAGGTACAGGACGCGTCCGGCAGCGCCGTCGAGGCGAAGACGCTGTCTGTGAAAGAGGTCCTGCAGCTGCGCGGGGTTAAAAACGTGCTGATCTGCTTCTTCTGCTATTGCGCGCTGGAACAGACCACCGGCCTGTGGGCAAGCAGCTATCTGACCCTGTACAAGGGCGTCCCGGCAGAGATGGCGGCTTCTTTTGCCAGCATGTTCTTCATCGGCATCACCGCCGGACGCGCGCTGAACGGCTTCCTTGCGATGAAGCTCAGCGACGTGCAGATGGTGCGCATGGGGCAGGGACTGATCGCCTGCGGGATCATCGTGATGCTCCTGCCGCTGGGCGCGGCTGTTTCGCTGGCAGGCTTTGTGCTGATCGGGCTTGGTTGCGCGCCGGTCTATCCCTGCCTCATCCATGCGACGCCGGCGCATTTCGGCGCGGACAAGTCGCAGGCGGTCATCGGCATCCAGATGGCCTGCGCCTACGTCGGGACCAGCCTGATGCCGCCGCTGTTTGGTCTGATCGCCGCGCACATCACAGTCTCGCTGCTCCCGGCCTACCTGCTCGCCCTTCTGGCCCTCATGACCGTTATGCACGAACGCCTGCTCCGCAGGACGGCGCACTGACTTGCGGGCTTGACATCGGTCCGGCTGCATTTATAATGGAAGCAGACAGGACTGGCGATCGGGATGAAAGGGAGGCGGCTTATGGAACGGCTCAGGGGGCTGGGGCGGTATCAGATCGCGCTTTTGGTGTGCGGTGTGGTGATGATTTTGGTATTTTCAGTGCTCTATCCGGTGACGACGGCGCGGGTGGGGTTTTTGTATCAGGACACGATCCTGACGCCCGCGCAGGAGGGGGACACGACCGTCTATTCCGGCAAGCTCCGGGGCGAGGCCGCGCGCTTTACCGTGCATGCGGGCAAGTCGGTGGAATTTCAGTACGGGGATAAGACCTACGGCCCCTATACCGTGACGGAGGATCCGGACGCGCGCCCGGACAGCGAACTGAGCAGGTATCTGACCGGCGTGGAGGTCCGCTGCGGGGATACGATCCTGTTCCGCGGCGGCGTGATGGAGAACGGAGGCGAGACCCTGCTGTATCATGAGGATGGAGGCATAGACCTGGATCTGCCCATCACTGCTATCACGAGCAGCGGAGTGACGCTGGATGGAAACGGAAACGAGGTCGACCCGATGGAACTGTCGGTCCGGACGATCCTCGAGCTGACGGAGGGGCCGGAGCTGCAGCACAAGGGGGTCTGGGTTGCGTGGTTCGGCGGTGTGTTCGTCTGCGCCGTGACCGCGTTTTCGATCCTGTTTGCGGACGAGCTGTTCCGCTGGGACCTGTCTTTCCGGGTCCGCGACGTGGAGCAGGCCGAGCCCTCCGACTGGGAGATCGCCAGCCGCTACATCGGCTGGACCTTCTGCATTCTGATGGCCCTGCTCATCTTCATCAAGGGCCTTGGGGTGATATAAGAAAAAAACAGCCGGAGAGCAGTTGCTCTCCGGCTGTTTTGTATGCGTGGGCTGCGGGGTCAGAGGATATTGGTGTAGCCCATGAGGCTGGCGTCGGCCCGGGCGGCGGCCTGTTTGCCGCTGGCGATGGCGAGGACGACGAGGGACGCGCCGGAGGCCATATCGCCCGCGGTCAGGACCGGGACGCCGGTCTGCCGGACGGCCTCATACGCGCCGAGCGACGCGGCTTCGCAGCCGGAGAAGCCCGAGGCGAGCAGCAGCAGATCGCAGGGCAGCTGCTCGCCGCTTTCCCGCAGGGTCACGGCGCTGACCGCGCCGTCCGCGCCGCAGCTGAGGCTGTCGATCTGCGTCTCATAGCGCCGGATATCCGCGCCGAAGACGGCCTCCGCCTCCTCGTGCGCATGGTCACGCTTTTCCGTGCTTGCGGTGCGCGGCTTGCGGATGAGCTGCGTGAGACTGCGGCAGCCCTGCCGCAGGGCGACGGATACGCAGTCCGACGCGCTGTCGCCCGCACCGACGAGCACGACGTGCTTCCCGGCCGCCGTGACGGCCGGTCCTGCCTGCGCCAGGAGCGACTGCGCCGAGGCGCGCAGATAGTCGAGCGCGTAGAATACCCCGCCCGCCTCTGCAAACGGCAGCGGCCGCGGCTGCTGCGCGCCGCAGCAGAAGATCGCAAGGTCAAACTCCGCGGCCAGCGCCTCCGGGCTCAGATCCCGGCCGACGCAGCAATTTGTCCGGAACACGACGCCCTCCTGCTCGAGAAGAGAGATGCGGCGGGTGACGATCCGCTTCGGCAGCTTCATCTCCGGGATGCCGTAGGTCAGAAGTCCGCCTGGCAGCGGATCGCGTTCAAAGACCGTCACGTGGTGGCCGCGGCGATTGAGATAATAGGCGGCGGAGAGCCCGGCCGGGCCGGAGCCCATGACCGCGATGCGCTTATCCGACCGCGCGGCGGGCGGCATGGGCTGCATCAGGTCGTTTTCAAAGGCGTATTCGATGATCGCAAGCTCATTTTCCCGCACTGTCACCGGCTGCGAGACCCGGCTGCAGACGCAGGCCTTTTCACACAGCGCCGGGCAGACGCGGGCGGTAAACTCAGGGAAGGGGCTGGTCTTCAGCAGGCGCTGCAGCGCGCCCTCATAATTTCCGTTCCAGAGCAGGTCGTTCCACTCCGGGATGAGGTTGTGCAGCGGGCAGCCGAGCAGCGCGCCGTCAAACGTCACGCCGGCCTGACAGAAGGGCACGCCGCAGTCCATGCAGCGGCCGGACTGCCGGCGGCGGTTTTTTTCCGAGAGCGGAAGGTCGAGCGGGGCCCAGTCCGCCACGCGGGCCTCGGCGCTGCGCGCCGGGCAGTCCATGCGCGCGTAATCCAGAAATCCAGTCGGTTTTCCCATGGCTTATTCCTCCCGCTTCAAAAATGCTTCGAGCTCGGCCTCGTCCCGCGTCATCCCGGCGGCCTCAAAGCGGCCGATCAGCTGCAGCATGTGGCTGTAGTCGTACGGGATGATCTTCTTGAAATCCGGGATCCGCTCGTCGAAGTGCTCCAGGATCTGGCGGGCCTTTTTGGAGCCGGTCGCCTCCACGTGGCGGCGCAGGAGTTCCTTCAGGCGGGCGATATCCTGCTTCTGAGAGACCGTCTCGACGGAGACGAGCTCCTTGTTGACGCGCAGGTAGAGCTTATGCTCGGGGTCGAGCACGTAGGCGACGCCGCCCGACATGCCGGCGGCGAAGTTCCGCCCCGTGCGCCCGAGCACGACGACGGTGCCGCCCGTCATGTACTCGCAGCCGTGGTCGCCGACGCCCTCGACGACGGCGGTCGCGCCGGAATTGCGCACGCAGAACCGCTCGCCCGCGACGCCGGAGATGAACGCGCTGCCGCTCGTCGCACCGTAGAGCGCGACGTTGCCGATGATGACGTTCTCGGCCGGGTCAAAGATGCTCGCGGGGTCTGCATAGACGGCCAGCTTGCCGCCGGACAGGCCCTTGCCGAAGTAATCGTTGCTGTCGCCCTCGAGCGTGAGCGTCACGCCCTTCGGCAGGAACGCGCCGAACGACTGCCCCGCACCGCCGCGGCAGCGGATCTGGTAGGTATCGTCCGGGAGCGTGCCGCCCCAGCGGCGCGTGATCTCCGCGCCGAAAAGCGTGCCGAAGGCCCGGTCGGTGCAGGAAATGTCGAGCGCGCACTGCTTCGGAGCGGCCGGCTTGCCCTTCTTCGGCAGCAGCGGCAGAAGGACCTTTTTGTCAAGCGTCGCATCGAGCTTGAAGTCGAACCGCTGCGCCGGGTCATAGCGGCAGTTTTCCCCGCCGCAGCGGGCGAGAATGCCGGATACGTCCACCATGGCCGCGCGCTGGGTGATCTGGTGCGGCAGGATCTGCAGATACTCCGTATGGCCGACCAGCTCGTCCACGGTGCGCACGCCGAGCTTCGCCAGGATCAGCCGCAGCTCCTGCGCGACGAATTCCATGAAATTCACCACGTATTCGGGCTTGCCGCAGAAGTTTTTCCGCAGCTCCGGCCGCTGGGTGGCAATGCCCATCGGGCAGGTGTCGAGATTGCACACGCGCATCATGACGCAGCCGAGGCATACCAGCGGCGCGGTGGCGAAGCCGAATTCCTCCGCGCCCAGCATGCAGGCGATGGCCACGTCGCGGCCGGTCATGAGCTTGCCGTCGGTCTCGAGGCGCACGCGGCCGCGCAGGCCGTTGGCGATGAGGCTCTGGTGCGCCTCGGCCAGGCCGAGCTCCCAGGGCAGGCCCGCGTTATAGATGGAGCTTCGGGGCGCGGCGCCGGTCCCGCCGTCGTAGCCGGAGATGAGGACCGTCTGCGCGCCCGCCTTGGCGACGCCCGCGGCGATGGTGCCGACGCCCGCCTCGGAGACGAGCTTGACGGAGATCTCCGCGTTTTCATTGGCGCATTTGAGATCGTAGATCAGCTGCGCCAGATCCTCGATCGAGTAGATATCGTGGTGCGGCGGCGGGGAGATGAGGGCCACGCCGGGCGTGGAATGCCGCGTCCGCGCGATCCACGGCCAGACCTTGCTGCCGGGCAGATGGCCGCCCTCGCCGGGCTTGGCGCCCTGCGCCAGCTTGATCTGGATCTCCTTCGCGCTCACAAGATATTCGCTCGTCACGCCGAAGCGGCCGGAGGCGACCTGCTTGATGGCGGAGTTTTCCTCGGTGCCGAGCCGCGCGGGCTCCTCGCCGCCCTCGCCGGAGTTGGACTTTCCGCCCAGGCGGTTCATGGCGACGGCCAGGCAGCGGTGCGCCTCCTCGGAGATGGAGCCGTAGGACATGGCTCCGGTCTTAAAGCGCCGGACGATGCTCGAGACGGGCTCGACCTCGCTGAGCGGGATGGCTTTCGTCTCATCGAAGCGGAAGCCGAGCAGACCGCGCAGCGTATGCGGCAGCTGCTCGTCGTCGACCATGGCGGAGTAGCGGCGGAAGCAGTCAAAATCGCCGGTGCGGACCGCCTGCTGCAGCGTGAGGATGGTCAGGGGGTTATACATATGGTCTTCCATGTCGCTGCCGGAGCGGAGCTTATGGAAGCCGGAGGAATCGACGGTCAGGTCGGCGGTCAGATCCATGGGATCGTACGCCCGGTCATGCCGCCAGAGGACGGCCTCGTTGATCTCCTGCAGACCGATGCCGCCGACGCGGCTGACGGTGTTGGTAAAATAGCGGTCCACCACGTCCTTGCAGATGCCGACGGCCTCAAAGATCTGCGCGCCCTCGTACGACTGCATGCTGGAAATGCCCATCTTGGAGGCAATGCGCATCACGCCGTCCAGAATCGCCTTGTTGTACGCGTCGACGGCGGCGTAATAGTCCTTGTTGAGCGCCCCGCCTGCGATGAGCTCGCCGATGCAGTCCTGCGCGAGATAGGGGTTGACGGCGCTCGCGCCGTAGCCGAAGAGGGTGGCGAAGTGGTGCACATCGCGCGGCTCTGCGCTTTCGAGGATGATGGAGATCGCGGTGCGCTTCTTCGTGCGCACCAGATACTGCTGCACGGCGGAGACCGCCAGCAGCGACGGGATGGCGATATGGTTCTCATCCACGCCGCGGTCGGAGAGGATGAGGATGTTCGCGCCCGCGTAATACGCCTTGTCGCAGGCGACGAAAAGCCGGTCGAGCGCAAGCGCGAGCGAGGAATTCTTGTAGTACAGCAGCGAGACCTTTTTCGCCTGCAGGCCCGGCATATGGAGCCCCTCGATTTTCATGAGATCGCGGCTGGAAAGGACGGGGTTGTTGATCTGCAGGACGCGGCAGTTTTCCGCGCAGTCGGCCAGCAGATTGCCGTCGGAGCCGGCGTAGACGGTCGTATCAGTGACGATCGCCTCGCGCAGCGCGTCGATGGGCGGGTTCGTGACCTGCGCGAACATCTGCTTGAAGTAGTAGAACAGCGGCTGGTGCTTTTCCGACAGCACGGCCAGCGGGATATCCGCGCCCATGGAGGCCGTCGGCTCCGCGCCGTTTTTCGCCATGGGCAAAATGGCCGAGTGGATCTCGTCGTAGGTGTAGCCGAAGATCTTGTACAGGCGGCTGCGCTCCTGGGCCGTGTATTCCGGGACCTTCCGGTTGGGGATGGGGATATCGGCCAGCTGCAGCAGCTCCTGATCGAGCCATTCGCCGTAGGGATTCTGCGCGGCGTAGCGGTGCTTGATCGCCGCATCCTCGAGGACCGTCCCGGTCCGGGTGTCGACGAGGAGCATCTTGCCCGGCTGCAGGCGGGATTTGCGCACGATCTTCTCCGGCGCGACCGGCAGCGCGCCGACCTCGGAGGCGAGGATCAGATAGCCGTCGTTCGTGACCAGATACCGCGCCGGGCGCAGCCCGTTGCGGTCGAGCACGGCGCCGACCTGCTCGCCGTCGGAGAAGAGGATGGCGGCCGGGCCGTCCCAGGGCTCCATCATGGTGGCGTAGTAGTGGAACATGTCGCGCTTTTCCCGGGACATGTTTTTATCTTTTCCCCAGGGCTCGGGGATGCAGAGCATCACGGCCTTCGGCAGCTCGATGCCGCTGTACATGAGAAATTCCAGCGTGTTGTCGAGCATGGAGGAGTCGGAGCCGTCGGTCTCCACGACGGGGTAGGCGCGGGCGATCGTGTCGCCGAGGACGGAGGACGCCATCGTCTCCTCGCGGGCGAGCATCCGGTTGATGTTGCCGCGGATGGTGTTGATCTCGCCGTTGTGGAGGATGATGCGGTTCGGGTGCGCGCGCTTCCACGAGGGCGTGGTGTTGGTGGAGAAGCGGGAGTGGACGAGCGCGAGGGCGGAGGTATAGTCCGCGTCCTGCAGATCCGGATAGAACTGCCGCAGCTGCCAGACCAGAAACAGGCCCTTATAGACGATCGTCCGGCTGGACATGGACACGACGTAGGTGCCGGAGACGGAGTGCTCATACTCGCGCCGGGCCAGATACAGCCTGCGGTCAAAATCCAGCCCGCGCGCTGCCGTGTCCGGGCGGCGGATGAAGCACTGCGCGATGTAGGGCATGCTGCTCCGGGCCTTTTCGCTCAGAATCTCCGGACAGACCGGCACGTCCCGCCAGAACAGCAGCTCCAGCCCCTCGCGCGAGAGGATCATCTCCAGCAGCTTCCGGCTGCGCATGCGCTTGAGCGGATCCTGCGGGAAGAAGATCATGGCCGCGCCGTAATCGCCCGCGTCCGGGAGCGTCTGCCCCGCCTGCTGCGCCGCCTTCTGAAACAGCGCGTGCGGCAGCTGCGTCATAACGCCGACGCCGTCGCCGGTGGTGCCGTCGGCGTCCTTGCCGGTGCGGTGCGCGAGCTTTTCGACGATCTTCAGCGCGCCGTCGAGCGTTTCATGTGTTCTTTGTCCGCTGATATTGACAACAGCGCCGATGCCGCAGGCGTCATGCTGCGGCTGCTGCTCCAAAGGCCGGTACTGGTGCGGCTGTTTCATGGCTTTGGCCCCTTTCTTTATGATTATAATGCGTACATCCGGATGATGGTCTCTGCGATCTCGCGTTTTTTGACGCAGCGGTCCATGGCGGCTTTTTCGATCCAGCGGTGCGCGTCGGCCTCCGACATGCCGAGCTGGTTCATGAGCAGGCTCTTGGCCTTTTGGATGCGCTTCATGTCCTGCAGCTGCGACTGCAGCTGGTCGGTCTTCTCCTGCATGGCCCGCAGGCTCTTCTTTAGCAGCAGCAGGTTCCGCAGCGTCTGCCGGAAGACCTCCTGCGGCGCCGGCCAGCTCATCACGCAGATCCCTGCCGCCTGCACGAACCGCCAGACCGCCTCATACGTGCCCGGGCGGACCAACAATAAAAAGACCGCCTCACTGCCTTCGGCAAGCCGGACGCACTGCCGCAGCGCCGGCAGCCCCGGCGCGTCGCACTGCCAGACGACGAGCGCCGGATCGAGCTGCGCGAGCTTCCGCTCCGCCTCGTCCAGCCCGTCCGCCGTGACGAGCGCCAGCGCCGGCTGCTCTGCGGCGAACGCGCCGAGCGCCGCTGGTTCCGCCGCGGCGTCCTGCACGAAAAGCAGCGTGCTTTTTCGTGGTTCCTGCATCGTCCCGCCTCCTTTGTGTTTCTTCCAAACATACACTTGTCTGCATGGCGAAGAATTTTTGGTTCTATTTTAGCGAGCTGCTTCGTTGATGTCAACAAAAAGCCACTATCATTTTTATTGATTCTGCTGAACGCAGCAATAAGTAAAACGAATACCATTTTTTTGCGGCAGACGCTTGACATTTTCCGCCGCGGCGCGTATAATGCGCTCAAACAAACGGCTTGGGTCCCGCCGGATCCGGTTCACATGGAAACGTAAAAACGGCAAAGGCGTCGTACAGCATCGATTCTGTGCGTGCCTTTGCCGCTTTTTTAGAAAGTGAGGAGTTTCTTATGCAGACTGTATCGGATTTCTTTGGCTGCCATGTGTTCAGCGAAGCCGTGATGAAGCAGAAGCTTCCGAAGGCTGTTTTTAAAGATGTCTACGCCGCCATCCACGAGGGCAAGCGCCTCGATCTGGCCGCGGCCAACGTCGTCGCCAATTCCATGAAGGACTGGGCTATCGAGCTCGGCGCGACGCACTTCACCCATTGGTTCCAGCCCATGACCGGCATCACGGCCGAAAAGCACGACTCGTTCATCTCTCCCACCGCCGACGGCGGCGTGATCATGGAGTTTTCCGGCAAGGAGCTCATCCAGGGCGAGCCGGACGCGTCCAGCTTCCCCTCCGGCGGTCTGCGCGCCACGTTCGAGGCCAGAGGCTATACCGCGTGGGACCCGACGTCCTTCGCGTTCATCAAGGATCAGGTCCTGTATATCCCGACCGCGTTCTGTTCCTACGGCGGCGAGGCGCTCGACAAAAAGACGCCGCTGCTGCGCTCCATGCAGGCCATCAACAAGCAGGGCCTGCGTATCCTGAAGCTGTTCGGGCATGACGAGGTCAAGGCCGTCCGCACGACGGTCGGCCCGGAGCAGGAGTACTTCCTCATCGACGAGGCGCTTTACAGCAAGCGCAAGGACCTCATCTATACCGGCCGGACCCTGTTCGGCGCGAAGCCGCCCAAGGGGCAGGAGCTGGAGGATCATTACTTCGGCACCATCAAGCCGCGCGTCGCCGCGTTCATGCACGATCTGGACAAGGAGCTGTGGGAGCTCGGTGTGCTCGCCAAGACGGAGCACAACGAGGTCGCGCCCGCGCAGCATGAGCTCGCGCCCGTCTTCACCACCACCAACATCGCCGCTGACCACAACCAGCTCACCATGGAGCTCATGCAGAAGATCGCCCGCAAGCACGGCATGGTCTGCCTGCTGCACGAAAAGCCCTTCGCGGGCGTCAACGGTTCCGGCAAGCACAACAACTGGTCCATCTCGACCGACGCGGGCGTCAACCTGCTCGAGCCCGGTGAGACGCCGGGTGAGAACGCGCAGTTCCTGCTGTTCCTCTGCGCCGTGATCCAGGCAGTCGACGACTATCAGGATCTGCTGCGCATCTCCGTCGCCTCCGCCGGCAATGACCACCGGCTGGGCGCGAACGAAGCGCCGCCCGCCGTCGTGTCCATGTTCCTCGGCACGGAGCTGACGGAGATCCTGGACGCCATCGAGTCCGACACGGCCTATGACGCGAAGGAGAAGGAGCTTCTGAAGATCGGCGTCCACGTCCTGCCCAAATTCCCGAAGGACACGACCGACCGCAACCGTACCTCGCCCTTCGCCTTCACCGGCAACAAGTTTGAATTCCGGATGCTCGGCTCCGCCGCGTCCATCTCCGACGCGAACGTCGTGCTGAACACCGCCGTGGCCGAGTCTCTGCGGCAGTACGCGGACGTGCTTGAGCAGGCGGAGGATTTTGAGACCGCCCTGCACGACCTCATCCGCAATACCATCCAGGCGCACAAGCGCATCATCTTCAACGGCAACGGCTACGACGCGAGCTGGCTGGAGGAGGCCGAAAAGCGCGGCCTGCTCAACCTCAAGACCACGCCTGACTGCGTGCCGTATCTGCTGAAGGAAAAGAATGTCCGCCTGTTTACCACGCATAAGATCTACAGCGAGACCGAGCTGCACGCGCGCTATGAGATCATGCTGGAGAATTACAGCAAGGTCCTGCGTATCGAAGCGCTCACGATGCTGGAAATGGTGAATACCGATATCCTGCCCGCTGTTTCTGACTACACGGCAAAGCTCGTGCGGACGGCCGAAGACAAGAAAGCGCTGTTGGGCAGCGCTGCCGGAGGCTATGAGCAGAAAACCGCCGCGCGGTTGTCCTCGCTGACGGAGATCGCCAGCGAGGATGCCGCGAAACTCGACGACGCGCTCCTGCAGGCCGGCGACCTGCCGACCGCGCAGGAGGCCGCAAGCTTCTATCAGGCCGAGGTCTTCAAGGATATGACCGAGCTGCGGCTGGCCGTCGACGAGATGGAGACGCTCACCTCCCGCGCCTGCTGGCCATATCCGTCCTACGGCGATCTGCTGTTCAGCGTCCGCTGAATGTCCCTTTTGTGCGATCCGCGCACGTTCAAAATGCTCGTTTCGTGATTCCTCTTTTCATTTGTGTTGGCAGCGGCCCGCGGGGAGACCCGCGGGCCGCTGTCGCATTTGGCAAAAAAGCTGCGGCTTTTTTGCCAAGGGGTTTGCGCCGCCTGCGGGCGCAAACTCTACGAGGTTTTTCGGCGGATGGGCTTGACAGGGGAGGAGAGTGGTGGTAAAATGCTGACTAATGAACGTTAGTTAGTCGTAGAGGAGCCGTGATGCAGGGATGAAGCAGGAGGATACCCGGCAGAAAATTCTCGCCAAGGCACTGGAGCTGTTCTCTGTCCGTGGCTACGACGCGGTCAGCGTCGGCCAGATCGCGGCGGCCGTGGGTATCAAGGCCCCTTCGCTCTACAACCATTTTCCCAGCAAGCGCGCCATCTTTGACGCGATCGTGGAGGCGACGGCCGCGCAGTATGAGGCGGACACCGACAGGATCGACATCCACGTGCAGAACGCGCGGCAGGATATCCCCGTCTTCACCCGCATCACGGAGGACGGGCTGCTGGAAAAGGTCCGGCAGATCTTTTTCTACTCGCTCCACAACGAGACCATCAGCCGCTTCCGCCGGATGATGACGCTCGAGCAGTTCCGCTCGCCGGAGCTTGCGGCGCTCTATTCCCGGCGCTATGTGGAGCGCGTGACGGAGTATCACGCGGGGATCTTCCGCAGCCTCATTGCGGCCGGGGAGCTCCGGGACGAGGATGCCGGGGCGATGGCCCTTTGCTATGTGGCCCCGGTCATCACCCTCATCGGCATCTGTGACCGCCAGCCCGAGCGCGAAGCTGCGTGCCTGCAGAAGCTCGAGGCGCACGTCCGCCTGTTCTGCCGGACCTTTCAGGCAGACAGGAACGAAAGGAGCGAGGACGATGAGCCGTGAGGAGCAGTGGCTTCTCTGCCCGGCCTGCGGCGCGAAGACGCGCCTGCGGCTGCTGCAGCGGACGGTATTGCGGGAGTTTCCGCTCTACTGCCCCAAATGCAGGCGCGAGAGCGTGATCAGCGCAAGAAATTTTCAGATCGAAACCGTTTATCAGCCAGACGCAAAGACGCAGTGCTGACCACCGAAGGTCGTGGTCAGCACTGCGTTTTTTTGACGCCTGAAAAAGGAGGAAACAGGGAAACATGAAACGGACTTTGACACAGAAGCTGGGGCTGCTCGGCGTGCTCAGCTTCCTTTCCTACGCGGCGGCGGTCGTGCTTGCGCCGCTGGCGTACCCGGGGTATGACTGGATGGCGCAGGCGGTCAGCGACCTGAGCGGCGGCCTTTGCGTGTGGGGCGGCATCAACCTTCTGGAAGGCTACGGCCAGGACAACCCCGCGGCCAATGCTCATGTTACATAGAGAAGCAAGCTGCAAAATAATATGAACAGTCGCCCCGCAACTCCGTAAGGCAAAATCAAACAAGAGTTTGACCTAAGTAATGGTTCAAACTCTTGCCTGCGTTTAAATATTAATAACCAAGGCTATGGACTCTTTGAGGGTATTACTTCGTTCAAATAATATGGCTGACCTTCTGTATGATCAATTCCGCGCATATTAATCGTGTAGAATCTCTCATTGTTTTTTTGATCCTCAAAAACAATGCCATACGTAGGAAGTAGACCAACGAACTGCATCTTAACCAAAAAGGGTTTGTCTTGAGTTAACTCGTCAATTGAGTATAGTTCATCAGAAATAGAGTAAATCAGCCCTAATTCTGTATCATCAACCTGAACGGTTACAAACCTAAAAGAACGGATAACTGCATTAGGAGAAATTACCAAAAAAATTCCATTTTCATCATTTATGTACTGACAATAAGAACCGGCTTTCGCAACCTGATCTTCCACAGCTTCAATACTGACAGACAGAATATCATCTGTCGATGATTCCGTCCCGGTGCTTGTTGGCTCTGAATGTTTCTCAGTATTAGATGAAGAAGGCACTGACGCCATGTTGCTATCAGGTGGTAACCCTACGGAACCCACACAACCTGTCAAAGAAACCAACATTACGATTATCAGCAGAAAAAACGCATACACACATTTGTTCAATTAATTTTACCTCCTTGTGCTACTCAGTAAGAATGTTTCTCTTAACGAAAAAGCGCACAAGCCGACTAATCACCAGTCCGGCCTATGCGCCAACAGAAACGATTTTGATACGACCTCTCCATAATCGGGAGCCGCACCAATACCACCAACGCGCGAAGCCGAACCGGGCATCATTGGGACGATACATGGCGTTACCTCCAATCATAGTCTATCAGATAGGTATTCTATCCGCATAATATGTCTACCATATAATGACCATCTTTTTCAATATGGCGGCAGCAATCTATTTGTAAATTTTCCATGAACGGGCGGCTGTGAGAGGCACTTTGAAAATGGTAAAGGGGAACGGTGCGAATTGCCCTTATGAGCATTGTCTCCCATAAGTTCATTCATGACGAAAGATAGCAAAACAGGCTGCACCCGTCAACGGTCGAGATAAACGCTTACGCGCCATTGACAGCCGCAGGCCATATCCGGCCTGCGGGAGCTGAAGATCCTCAAGCGCTTCCGCGTGACGCCGGTCAGCCCGGTGTTCGTGCTGGGCGTCGAGCTGGCCATGTACGTCGTCTACTGCCTCGTGTCGCTGGCAACGCTGGCCGCGGCGGCGCTGTCGTGTGGCGTCCGGCTGCGCGGCTCGCTTCCCGGGTTCCTCGGCAGCTGGGCGCTGACCATGCTCTCGACGCTTTCCGTCGGCCTGCTGGTCGGCGGTGTGGCGAAGGATACCAGACAGGCCAGCGTCATCGCCTCCATCCTCTATTTCCCCATGCTCCTCTTTTCCGGCACGACCCTCCCCCTCGAGGTCATGCCGAAGGCTATGCAGACGGTCGTCGGCGTCTTTCCGCTGACGCAGGGCATCACGATGATGAAAAACGCGTTCCTCGGCATCGGTCCGGGCAGCATCCTGCCCCCGATCTGCGGCATGCTCGCCCTGACCGCCCTCTGCACCCTCCTCTCCCTCCGCTTCTTCCGCTGGGAATAACGAAAACACCCCCGCCGGCCCCACCGGCGGGGGTTCCCTGTGTTTATCCAAGGAAATTTCAGAAAGATTTTTCCAAGAAGCTGCTGCGCGGCGAGGGCACGGCAGAGGACGCCGCCCGCCGCATCCAGTCCCGCGCCAGCCTGTACATGACCGAGCAATACGGCTGACAAGAAAAAACGCCCCGCCGGGACCGGCGGGGCGTTTGGTTTACTGTCTGGACTTCATCAGGGTGCGCATTCTCGCGGCGTGGTCGAGCTGGCGTTTGCGCATGCGGAGGGACTTGGGGGTGACCTCCAGCAGCTCGTCGTCGGCGAGGTATTCCATGCACTGCTCGAGCGAGAGGACGACCGGCGGGACGAGGCGGATGGCCGCGTCGGAACCGGCGGCACGCATGTTGGTCAGCTGCTTTTTCTTGCAGACGTTGACGGCCATGTCCTCATTGCGGTTGCACTGGCCGACGATCATACCGGCGTAGACCTCGACGCCCGGCCCGATGAACATCGAGCCGCGGTCCTGCACGCCGCCGATGCCGTAGGCGGTGGTCTCGCCGGTCTCGAATGCGACGAGCGAGCCGGTCAGACGGCGGGAGATCTCACCCTTGACGGGTGCATAGCTGTCGAGCGTGGAGGCCATGATGCCTTCGCCGCGGGTGTCGGTGAGGAATTCGTTGCGGTAGCCGAACAGGCCTCTGGTCGGGACCAGGAATTCCAGCCGCATGCGGCTGCCGATCGGGGTCATGGAGACCAGATCGCCCTTGCGCTGGGAGATCTTGTCGATGACGGAGCCGACGGAGGCCTCCGGCACGTCGGCGATCATGCGCTCGATCGGCTCGCAGAGCTTGCCGTCGATGGTCTTGTTGAGCACGTGCGGCGTGGAGACCTGGAACTCATAACCCTCGCGGCGCATGGTCTCGATGAGGATGGACAGGTGCATCTCGCCGCGGCCCGCGACGTTGAAGGCGTCGGTGCCCATCTCGGTCACGTGCAGCGACACGTCCTTCAGAAGCTCCCGCTGCAGACGGTCGCGCAGGTTGCGGGAGGTGACGTATTTGCCCTCGCGGCCGGCGAACGGGGAATCGTTGACGGAGAAGGTCATCTCGATCGTCGGGTCGGAGATCTTGACGAACGGCAGCGGCTCGATGGTCTCGAGATCGCAGAGCGTGCGGCCGATGGTGATGTCGGAAATGCCGGAGAAGGCGACGATCTCGCCCGCGGAGGCCTGCTGGATGGGGCTGCGGCCGAGGCCGGTGAACTCATACAGCGCGACGACCTTTTCCTTCTTTTTGATGGACGGATCGTGGTAGTCGCAGACGATGACCTCCTGGTTCTGGTGGACCGTACCGCGCTCGATGCGGCCGATGCCCATCCGGCCGACGAACTCGTTGTAGTCGATGGAGGAGACGAGCACCTGCAGCGGGCCGTTTTCGTCGCCCGTGGGAGGATCGATATAGTTGACGATCGTCTCAAACAGCGGGACAAGGTCGGTGCCCTTCTCGTCGGGGCCGTAGGAGGACGTGCCCTCGCGGGCCGAACAGAAGATGGTGGGGGAGTCGAACTGCTCCTCCGTGGCGTTGAGGTCGAGCAGCAGCTCGAGCACCTCGTCCATGACCTCGTGCACGCGGGCGTCGGGCCGGTCGATCTTGTTGACGACAACGATGACCTTGTGGCCGAGCTCGAGCGCCTTCTGCAGCACGAACCGCGTCTGGGGCATGGGGCCCTCAGCCGCGTCGACGAGCAGCAGAACGCCGTCGACCATCTTCAGAATGCGCTCGACCTCGCCGGAGAAATCGGCGTGGCCCGGGGTGTCGACGATGTTGATCTTATAATCTTTATAGTGGACGGCCGTGTTCTTGGCCAGGATCGTGATGCCGCGCTCGCGCTCGAGATCGCCCGAGTCCATCACGCGGTCCACGACGGCCTGATTCTCCCGGTAAACGCCGCCCTGCTTCAGCATCTGGTCGACCAGCGTGGTCTTGCCGTGGTCGACGTGCGCGATGATTGCAATGTTACGAATTTTGTCCTGCGTCATAATGGCGCCCCTTCCTTCTGAACCGAAAAATCTCACATAAAAAATCTCACAAAAAAGAATTTTAACACAGTCATCCGGGAAATACAAGATTTTTCTGGAACAAAATCGTGAAAAATCACAATTTTTACGGGAAGCTTTTTGTGAAAGCGCACAATCTGCCGCCGCGGGGCATACAATGGGGCGAAGGAGGGAGATCCCATGCAGCCACTTACGGAAAAACAGACGCAGCGGGTCTGGAGCCGCGTGATGAGCGCGCAGACCGCGCCCGCCGCGGCTATGGAGAATCCGGCCCCCGCCGCACAGGCGCAGAGCGAAACGCTGACGCCGGAAAAACTGCTTTCTCTGATCGACGGCGAACGCGCCGACAGCGCTCTGTATGCCCATCTGGCCGCCCGGATGAAGGGGCGGGCACAGGCGATGCTGCGCGCCATCGCGCAGCAGGAGGCCTGCCACGCGAAAAAGCTCGCAGCCGTCTATTTTCTGAACACCGGAAAAAAAGCCTGCCCCGGCAGGCCGGAGCGCCCCTGCGTCACCTGCATCAACGAAACGCTCCGCCAGCAGTACACCGCGGAGCACGCCGCGCACGAGGCCTACGCCGCGCTCGCCGAGAATGCCGGGACGCACCGGTGCATGCTGCTGCGCATGGCGCAGGAGGAATGCGAGCACGCGCAGCTGATCCTCTGCATCCTGCAGAACTGCCTGTAAAAAATTTTTTTCTCCTGTCTGCAACATTTCCTCTGCCCGGATTGTTTACAGGGCAGAACGGCAAGTGAGCCGGTCAAAAAAACACCGGCGGCGCGAATCCTACGCTGCCCACAAAAGCACAGGCAACACCGCACAATTGCGTCTGCGCACTTCGGCGGATCTTTTCCGCCAATCCTGCGGTTTTCAAATCTTGACTTGGCGAAAAATCTCTCGCCGAATCTGCTTGCCGAATTGTACGGTGCTGCCAACCACAGGAGGAAACTTATCATGAAAAAGTATCTTGCACTCGTATTGTCCGCATGCGTGCTGCTGGCATTCGCGGCCTGCGCCAGGCAGCCGCAGCCGGCGATCAGCACCGACACGCAGCAGATCCCGAACCCCTGGACCGACTACGCATCGCTGGACGAAGCGGAAGCCGCCGCGGGCTTTGACCTCGCCATCCCAGACGCCGTGGACGGTTGCAGCGAAAAGCAGGTCCGCGCGCTGGACGCGGACGGGGACAAAATGATCGAGGTGATCTACGCGTCCGGCGAGGATGAGATCGCCCGCATCCGCAAGGCCCCCGGCGCCGAGGACATCAGCGGCGACTGCAACGCCTACGCCGAGCAGACGGAGCTGACGAGCGGGGACGCGGCCGTCACCATGAAGGGCGCGGACGGCCTTGTGCAGCTTGCAATCTGGCAGGCGGACGGCTATACTTATGCTGTATCCGTGGAAAACGGCCTGACTGCCGACGCGATGGCGGAGCTGGTCGCACAGGTCCGGTAAAAGAAAAATCAGAACGGGCCGCGCCGGAGCTTCCGGCGCGGCCATGGGAGTACATACGATGGAATTGTGTCTCAGGCCGGACGGATGGCTGTCCGCGCTGGTGCGGCTGTTTGCCGCAGAAGATCCGGCTCCGCAGAGCCGCGCGCAGGCGCGGCCGGAGGTCAACGCCCGCGCGGAAAAGCTGCTGGACGCCTACGGCGATCTGCTGCTGCGCTACGCGTATTCGTACCTGCACAACATGGCCGACGCCGAGGAGGTCCTGCAGGATACGCTGGTGCAGTTTCTGAAGACCGCGCCGGTGTTTTTGAACAAAGCCCACGAAAAAGCGTGGCTGCTGCGCGTGGCGGCGAACCTCAGCAAGAACCGCCTGTCCTACAACAAGCTCCGGCAGACGGACGAGCTGAGCGAAGAGCTGACTGCCGAGGGGCGGGAGGATCTGTCCTTCGTCTGGGACGCGGTCCGGCAGCTGCCGGTGCAGTACCGCGAGGCGGTGCACCTGTTTTATTACGAGGGTCTGAGCACCCGGCAGATCGCCTCTGTGCTGAACCGGAGCGAAGCGACGATCCGCTCCGACCTGCACCGGGGACGGGAGCAGCTGAAGCGGATCCTGAAGGAGGCGTACGACTTTGAAGTATGACGAGCTCATGGACAAGATCGAAGTGACCGATGCGATGCGCGCACGCATCCTGCGGAATGTATCGGCTGCCGCGCCGAAAAAGACGCCTGTCCGGCGCTATGCGCTGCTCGCGGCCTGTCTGGCCGTGGTGCTGCTCGGCGCGGTCTGCGTGCCGAAGCTGATGGATCCCGCGCCGCAGGGCGAGCAGGTGGCCATCGCCAACGGCATGGTCGAGGTGGCGGATGCCGCGGCGCTCGCGGACGCGGTCGGCTTCCCGGCGGCGGAGGCGGCGGAGCTGCCGTTCGACGTGGAGGAGACGACCTATACAAGCTATTGGGGCGAGCTGGCCGAGATCTGCTACGCGGGCGGCGGCCAGATCGTCGACCTGCGTACCTCCGCGGGCACGGAGGATAATTCCGGCGACTATACCGACTATCCGGCCGTTACGGAGCTGACCGTCGGGACCGTGACCGCCGAGCTGCGCGGCGAGGCGGCGGAGCGCTATACGCTCGCCGTCTGGACGGACGGGCAGTACGCGTATTCCCTGCGGCTGTCGGACGGGCAGAGCACAGAGGTCTGGCAGCGGCTGCTTGCCGGTGTGCGCACGGAGGGGTAAAGGATGGAGCGGAAGAACAACTATGAGATCCAGGCCGCGCAGGCCCGCGCGCTGTTCTGCGCGCGCGATCTGGACGCGGTCGCGCGCGAGCATGGGCTGCGGCAGGAAGGGCAGTGGCTGCATCTGCGGCTGCTGGGAGAACCCTACCGTGTCAGCCGCCGGAACGGGCGCATCGAGCGCGGAGAAGACGGCCGCTGGCTCCCGGCGGACGGCTTTGACGAGACGCTCACCATCTTCGACCTGCTCTGCGACGCGAAGCCCGGGCGGCACGCCGCGGGGACGTGGAGGACCACGCTGGATTTCGGCGGCCAGGTGCACCGCGGGCTGCTGGAAAACGAAAAGCCGGATGCGCTGGAGCTGCTGTACGATAAGGATCCCGCGCGCCTGCGCGCGGCCTGCGAAACGCTCGGCGGCGAAGCCCTCCCGGGCGCGGACGTGAGCTACGCGCTGCCGTTTTTTGAGGACCTCCGTATCGCCGTCCAGTTCTGGCACGGCGACGAAGAATTCTCTCCTCGCCTGCGCTTCCTCTGGGACGCCGCCGCCGACCAATACCTGCGCTACGAGACCATGTACTACGCCCTGGGCCTTCTCCGCACCAGACTGCAGGCCCTGGGATGACCAATAAACAAAAGAGCCGCCCGAGGGGCTCTTTCATTTTGGCTCCCCTTGGGCGCAAGGGGAGCTGTCAGCCGCAGGTATAGAATGGACGCACCCTGTAGGGGCGGGGCTCTGCTCCGCCC
>ERZ506917.1-NODE-1-length-207572-cov-14.710019_pt1 | contig 207572 bp, 193 predicted proteins | sample MGYA00512904_ERZ506917 | MGnify/ENA metagenome assembly ERZ506917 | reverse complement strand
GGATATGCTGGTAGCTTTCGGCGTAAGAAACAGCGGCGGTGATGTAGCTTTTCAGCAATGCATCATCCGCCGTGTGTTCCAGAATGAGATTGGCTTTCACCTTGGTGAGCAGTTCGTCCATCACCGCCGCCTCCTTTCATCAGGCGGATGCCATCTTGAGCAGCTTGACTGCTTCGGGCAGCACCAGCTTGCCGTCTACACGCTCCTTGGCAACAAAGCCCACCATGCCGTTTCCGGCAAACAGCTCCTTCAGCTCCGCAATGGAACGGGAGCCACGGTCACCGATGTTGTAGTAGCTGAAATCGCCGAATGCGACTGCGGCCTTGCCGGGAGCAGGAAGCGGGAAATACGCAGAGGTGTAGACCTTGTAACCCAATACACGGTCAGGCTCGCCCGCCTGCAGAGAGGGCTGCCACAGATACTGGCCCGTGCTGTCCTTCAGCTTGCGGAGCTCTGCAACGCAGGCGTCGTTGGCGAGGAACACAGCGTTCTTGCGATAGGGGCGCTTGAGGGAATACACCAGGTCGATGATCTCGTCGGCAGTCACCTTGCCGGAGGACTTCGTAGTCACACCGACCTGTGCACCGCCGGTTTCAGCGAGGATACCCAGAGGCTGACCGGTGCCGGTGCCGTTGATGAACGCATCCTCCTCGGCATTGGCCAGAGCCTTGCCGAACTGCTCCAGAATGTAGTTTTCCAGATTGAATGCGTTATCGTAGAGCAGCTCCTCGGTCACCTTTACAGCAACATGGAGCTTGTGAGCATCCAGGATGATCTGGTCGAAGGTAGCGTCACCGAAAGTCAGTGCGCCGCCCTCCTCGATCCACGCAGCCGCAGGCTTGGTGGCTGCGATGTTGATTTTGTGCTCACCGCTGGTGGTGATAGCAGTGCCGAGAGAACGCATAACGTTTTCCTCGTTGAGCACCTGAATGAGACGGCTGTCATACTCATCCGGCACCAGATAGCCGCCATTGGCATCGATGCCCTCCTGCAGCACATTACTGATCTGACGGAAGTTGGTACGCAGAGCGTTGAGCATACCGCTGCGGTATGCATCGGTGGCACGGAAGCTCTTAGGCTGCTTATCCTCGGTGGTCTTTCCATTCAGGGGCTTTTCGGTGATGGGCGCAGAAGTGGGCTTGGAAAGCTGAGCCTCCATCGCTGCCATAGCCTCCATGCGCTCGATTTCAGTGCCGTAGTCCTGAACCTTCTTTTCCATCTGGGCATAGGTCGCAGAATCCTCATCGGAAAGCAGACCGTCCTTGTCACGCTTGGTCTCCACAAATGCCTTTGCAGCGTTCCAAGCCTGGTTGCGCTTTTCGCGCAGTTCGTTGATAGTCATATTGAATTACCTCCAGTTTTTAATGAGATTGAGCCGCTCCATAAGGTCATCGGCTCTGTGTTTTGTTTCGGCTTTGGGTTGAATGGCGCACTTTGCGGCGATCTTCTCCATGAGAGAGTTCACCACATTTGCCTTGGAATACAGCATGGAAACGGCAGGCGTGGGTACCTCTTCGGATTCCGAGTTTCTCTGCATGATTTCGTCCGCAAAGCCGAGTTCCACAGCCTTGTTTGCGTCCATCCAAGTTTCGGCATCCATGAGGTGCGAGAGCTTGGCACGGGAAAGCCCCGTCTTGATCTCATAGGCGTTGATAATGGAATCCTTGACGCTACCGAGCATTTTGATAGCTTTCTGCATCTCGTCCGAATTGCCGAATGCCGCCGTCATGGGGTTGTGGATCATGAGCATGGACACCGGGGACACCAGTACCTTCGTACCTGCCATAGCAATGACGGACGCAGCGGATGCGGCAATGCCATCGATTTTCACGGTCACATCACCCTTGTAGTCCATGAGCATATTGTAGATTTGGGCTGCCGCCACGCAGTCACCGCCGGGGCTGTTGATCCAGACAGTGATGTCGCCGGAGTCCGCCATCAATTCGTCCTTGAAAAGCTGCGGCGTGACGTCATCGTCAAACCAACTTTCCTCGGCGATGGTCCCGTTCAGGAACAGGGTTCTTTCCTGTGTCTGTTCCTGCGTCTCCGAGTTCGTCTCCGTCTGGTTCTTCCAATTCCAGAATTTCTTCATCGGTTTTTTCCTCCTTTCCGTCATCGGTAGGTGTATCTGCAAAAGCACCCGCATTTTTCAGTGGGAGCATATTGCCGTTAATGAGGTACAGGTCGCCGCCGTCCTTTGCCGGGATACGGTCGAGGTTTTCCAGCTCTCGGATGTCGTTGGCGGACATCCAGCCGTTCTGGCGGCCTATGGCGTACCCGTTCATGCGGCTCTGGTAATCGCCGCGAAGCAAGCCTTCCAGATTGAACTTCACGAAATACATGGCTTTTTCGTCCTTGGACAGGAGTGACCGCTGAATGGACTGCTCCCAGCGGATGACCCAGGGGTCAAGGGTGTATTTCACGAACTCAAGGGACTGCTGCTCAATATTAGAAAAGCTCGACTTTTCCAGGTCGCCAACCATGTGGGGCGGGACTCGGAAAATTCGAGCGATTTCATTAATTTGAAATTTGCGTGTTTCGAGGAACTGCGCCTGCTCCGGTGAGATGCCGATGGGCGTGTATTTCATGCCTTCTTCCAGCACGGCAATCTTATTGGCGTTGCCGCTGCCGCCGAAGGTGGACTGCCAGCTCTCACGCACACGCTGCGGGTCTTTGATCGTGCCGGGGTGTTCCAGCACACCGCCCGGAGCGGCACCATTGGCGAAGAATTTGGCTCCGTACTCCTCGCAGGCGATTGCCATGCCAATGGCATTCTTCGCCATAGCAATGGGGCTGTATCCGACCAAGCCATCAAAGCCGAGTCCGGGAATGTGGAGCACATCCGAGGGTTGTAGCGTCACGGCGAACTCCTTGTTTTTGATGGCTTCGTCCGAGCCTCGGTAATAGGTGTAATACAGCCGGCCGGTCTCGTCTCTGTCCACCGACATCTTGTTTGGCATCAGAGGATACAGGGCAACGATCTCATTTTTGCCGTTGCGGATGATCTGCGCGTAAGCATTGCCCCAGAGGAGCAGGTGCGTCATGAGGGTTTCTCGGAACACGAAGGAACTCATCTCCGGGTTTGGCTCATCGTGGAGCAAGCGATAGAGCGGATGGTCGAGCGCCATAGCCTTGCCGCCACTATCCGTGTATTTATAGAGGTGCAGCGGCAGTCCCGCCACTGCCTCCGACAGGATGCGGACGCAGGAATACACGGCGGTCATCTGCATGGCCGAGCGTTCCGTCACCGCTTTGCCGGAGGTAGTGCCGCCGAAGAAAAAGGCATAGTTGCTGCCCGATGTGCGGTTTTGAGGCTTGTCTCTGGATTTGAAAAGCCCTGAAAAGATACCCATATAAACTCTCCCTTCATATAAATAAAAGACCTCGACTGTCATAAACAGACTCGGCCTTGTCGTTTCCACAGCGTATAGCTCTGTCAAGTGCCATAATGGTCGCTACGGCACCGTCGATTTTCTCTGTGGATTTTTCCTTGTCCGGCTTGATGTTTCCGGCAGGGTCGGTGCGGATGAAAATGTTGTCCATCATCCAGCGGAGGACAGGATGCCCGGCGTGGACAATGCGCTGTTCCAGCACCAGCTTCATCAGCTCCTTGGTGGGCGGAGACATATCCTTGAAGCCCTGTCCAAAGGGAACGACCGTAAAGCCCATGCCCTCAAGGTTCTGCACCATCTGCACAGCGCCCCAACGGTCGAAGGCAATTTCTCGAATATTAAAACGCTCACCCAGGCTTTCGATGAACTTTTCGATGTAGCCATAGTGAACGACATTGCCTTCCGTGGTCTGTAAAAAGCCGTGCCGCTCCCACACATCGTATGGCACATGGTCACGCCGGACTCGAAGGTCGAGGTTGTCCTCTGGTATCCAGAAGTACGGCAGGATGATGTATTTGTCGTTCTCATCTTCTGGCGGAAACACCAGAACGAATGCTGTAATATCCGTCGTGGAGGACAAGTCCAGACCGCCGTAGCAGACACGGCCTTCCAGATCGTCCTCGCTGACGGCGAACTCACATTTGTCCCACTTGTCCATCGGCATCCAGCGCACCGCCTGTTTCACCCACTGGTTAAGTCTCAGCTGTCGGAAGGAGTTCTCTTCGCCTGGGTTCTGCTTGGCGGACTCGCAGGCGTCTTTGACCTTGTCGATACCCACCGTGATGCCGAGGGAGGGATTGGCTTTCTTCCAAACCTTCGGGTCTGTCCAATCGTCCGATTCCTCCGCACCGTAGATGACGGGATAGAAGGTGTGGTCGATCTTGCGTCCCTCGATGATGTCCTTGGCCTTCTGGTGGATCTCATAGCAGATGGACTTTGTATCGTTTCCGGCTGTAGTGATGAGGAAATACAGCGGCTGCATCCGGGCATCGCCGGAGCCTTTGGTCATGACATCAAAGAGCTTGCGGTTCGGCTGCGTGTGCAGCTCGTCAAACACCACGCCGTGAGTGTTAAAGCCGTGCTTGTTGCCGACATCGGCGGAGAGCACCTGGTAGATACTGCCCGTTGGCTGATAAATGAGCCGCTTCTGGGAATCCAGTATCTTGACCCGTTTGGAGAGTGCCGGACACATCCGCACCATATCAGCCGCCACATTGAAAACGATGGACGCCTGCTGACGGTCGGCGGCGCAGCCGTAGACCTCGGCACGTTCCTCGCCGTCACCGCAGGTGAGCAGAAGTGCCACCGCAGCGGCAAGCTCCGACTTGCCCTGCTTCTTGGGAATCTCGATGTAGGCGGTATTGAACTGCCGATAGCCGTTGGGCTTGAGGACACCGAAGATGTCCCGAATGATCTGCTCCTGCCAGTCGATAAGCTCGAAGGGCTTTCTCGCCCAGGTGCCTTTGGTGTGGCATAGGCTCTCAATAAACATGACGGCATAATCCGCTGCGTCCACATCGTAGTGAGAGGTTTTCTCCATGAACCGTGTTGGCTTGTAATTCTTCAGTTTTCGCAATTTCTCACCCCCTCCGACAGAGCAATAAAAATAGCCGCCACCGAAATCGGTGCGACCTTCCGTATAACGAGCAGCAGCTCCTTTCGGAGCCGTTGCTTTGAAATTTTGGCTTTTTACCAGTTCTCGCTGTGGAGCAGAAGCTCCAGCGCAAGCTGTGTGTTTTCATCGGCGGGTTCGATGTCCCAGCCTCTGTCGTAGTTGCAGACGATTTTGCCGTCCCGCTTGAGCATGAGCTTGGAAATGCGTCCGCCGTCGATACCCCACTCGGAGCCTTTCTCGTACTGCTTCATCCAGTAGTGAAAAACCTCACCGTTAACTCTGATGCTGCCTTCTTTCCACATAATCGTGTACCTCCGTTTGTTTTGTTGTGAGTGTATATTACCGTCATGTCTGGGATATATCCAGTCATTTCGGAGGCATATAGTACACGATCATTCGGGGTGGAAACTGTGTATATTACAGCGGTTCTCCCGTGAGAATGAAATGCACATATTCACCTCGGTGCTCTTCGAGGAATACCACCAGTTCGTAAAACCGCATCGCATTGGCAATATTCTGCACCGTCGGCACATCAAACATATTTGTGCGCCCAGTCTTGCGGACGGTGAGGCTCTGCTCTCGGATTTTCTCAGTCATGGTCGCACCTCCGGCAGATATCCTCACCGTATGCCACGCTCAGACCGCAGCCGTTATCCCAGGCAACCATGATGGAGCCGATATCATCCACACCTCGCACGGTGCCTTTCGTGCCGACAGGTGGAGCCTGGGGATCGTCCATCCGAACAAGTACGACCCGTGCGCCGACCGGGTATTCTTTGCGAATACGCTCGACTGTTTCCTTACTCGGAAATCTCATGTTCTGTACCTCCGTTTCTGAATGCCGATGAGCCAGAGAGGTTCTTCAGCAGAATTTTTCGAGCGGTCTTATATTCCGCACCGATGAAGCCAAGCCGTAGGAGAAAGCAGCGGAATGCATATTTCTCATTGTCGGTCGGCTTTTCCGTTGCGTTGATCCGTTTCTGATTCCGTGCCATCTCGCACAGCTTGCAGATGAAGGTGTCGTAGGCGTTCATCTCGTCCGGGGTGGGAGTCGCCAGGAACCAAGGGAAGGATACCTTCGTGTCCGTGATTTCCAGTGGCAGGTCAGGGACTCCGAGGGCTTTCTTGATAAGACCACCCTTGGCGGCAATGAGTGCCTTGAGGTTTTCCAGGTTGCTGTCGGTGAACAGACTCTTCGGCATGGAAACGCAGACGGCGCAAGGCTCTTCCTTGTCATTGGTGTGGCTCTGGTCGATGTCAAAGCCCTCATCGTAGAGGTGTTGCAAGAGCCGCTCAATGACCTCGCTGTCGGCACGGTCATCAAAGGAAAGGCTGCCATTACGGTCGATGGTGAAGTAGTCCACTTCGTAGTTGAAGGTTGGCGCACCGCAGTATTTTGCGGGAACATCGAGCCAATCGGAAATGCTCTGAACCAGCCGCTTGCGTTCTGCACCTTGGGCATGGATGATAATCGTCATTTCAGTGACCTCCTTGTTTTTTGGTAGTCACATATTAGCGTCAGTGGCGGTATATATCCAGTCATTTCTGCACATTTGCGGTGTAGATCATTCCGGCGCATATTCGCCCTCAGACTGTGCATACCACACGATTCCGCAGAGCACGAACCATACGCACGGGAGTGCCACACCGTTGCCCCACATCTTATATTCCGCGCTGTCGGAATACGGGTTTTTCAGCCATTTTGCAACCTGCTTGTCGGATTTCACCTTGCAGCCGGTCACTTCGGAGTAAGTCTTGAACACTTTATGCCAGAAGTACATTTCCTCATCGGTCGGCTTTTCCGTGCCAAGGTCGGCACACCAGCTGTCCGGGAAGCCCTGAAGCCGTGCGCACTCGGTGGGCGTCAACCGTCTGACGGTGTATCCGTTTTGGATAGCACCCGGCCCTTTTGCCACCAGCGTCGGCTGAAGCTCCTCTTCAAAGGTCGGAGCGAACTTAGCGTTCTGCCCCTGGTTGAAGGTATCTCTGCCTATGCCGTAGCAGACAGCGGTGGGGTCTTTGTAGTCCCGCGCGAGGACGGTAGGAGCCTTATCTTCGGAAACCTGGGCAAAGCTGCCGGTTGTCATGGTATAGACAGCGTGGCGGTCGATCGTATTTAGGGTGAAGCTGACATCTTCGTTGATGCCGTCACCCTGAGGACCGTTTTTGTTCTCACGACCGATCATGGAGCCTTGCAGCACAAAGGTCTGCTGCTTCGTTCCGGCATTGGCACACACCACGGCAGAGTGGTCTCCGAGGTCACGAACCTCATCTCGCTGATTCTGCGTGAAAGCGACCACAGCAATGCCACCCTGGTTGCAGGAGGGGTTGCCGCCGTTGCCGTCAAGCGTCCGTGCGGTTTCGGCTTCGTAGATGCCGCTGTGGGGATTATCCGACTTCATGGCATTGGAGTCCTTGGAGGAGATGCCGAAGGGCTGAAGGACGCAGGTGAAGTTGTCCTTGTCCGGCATCCGCTGATTTCCACCTGCGTTCTGTTTGGTGAGAGTCGGAGAAACCTGTCCGCCGTCCCAGCCGCAAGGCTCGAACAGCGTCTGGTCGTTGTTACAGGATAGAGTCGCGGACTTATTCTCCTGAATGAGCGCACCCTTGCCGCCGCCTTCGCAGCCGGAGCGGATCTTCATAACAAGCGGCACATTGTTGCCACCTGTACCCATGCGGGAGGTCAGCGTCTGCACATTCCCGTCCTCGGAAAGTTTGACTCTGCTGTCGGTCGGATGGTTTTCCAGTGCCACCGCCGCAGGAACGACTCCTGCACGGAGCGTAGGAGAGCATTCCTCCTCATAGCCGATGGTGCGGCTCTTTGCGGAATGCTCGGTGCAAAATCCTGCCGACTCCATCACGCAGGGCGGATGCCCGTGATTTTCTGCTCGGAGCGTTGCCGCAACATCCTCGGAAACTTCCATGCGGTTGCCGCCCTGGTCGTTCAGCACGATGCCGTTACGACCGGTACTCATTCCGCAGTTCACGCCGAGGGTGGAAGAAACCTCCTCGGTCAGACTGCCGTTGTATCCGTCATAGCCTGTCGCTCCAGGGCAAGGCGTAAAACTTCCGGCAGCTCTTTGCCGCGAGCGGAAGCCCTCCGCAGAATACCCAGACAAGCCTTCTGACTCAAATAGTATTTTTCCGGCACTTCCGCCTGCAAGATCTGCGACAAGGTAGATGCGGCGTCTTCGCTGGGGAACTCCCCAGTATTGTGCGTCAAGAGTTCGGTACGCAACGCTCCATCCGTCTCCCATGTAAAGGTCGGCGTAGGGCCATCGTGCCTTTTCAGGCATAGGCACCTCGGTCTCCGGCTCGACGATGCCGATGACCGCTTCGAGGACGGCTTTGAAGTCCTCGCCCTTGTTCGAGGAGAAGGCGCCGGGGACATTCTCCCATACGATCCATCTTGGATATTTGCCATCGGTGGCACACCTCATTTCTTTGATGATTCGGACGGCTTCATAAAAAAGACTGGAACGCGCTCCGTCCAAGCCGTCTCTTCGGCCTGCCACGCTCATGTCCTGGCACGGTGAGCCGAAGGTGATAATGTCCACGGGTTCGATTCTGCCACCGTCCATAGCGGAAATGTTCCCGTAATGCTTCATAAAAGGCAGACGCTTGGTAGTCACCCGAATGGGAAATGGCTCGATTTCCGAAGCCCACACGGGAGTGATACCGGCAAGCAGTCCGCCCAACGGAAAACCCCCGGAGCCGTCAAAGAGGCTTCCGAGGGTCAAAGGCTTTTCAGTTTTCATCTGGATGCCTCCAATCGTTCTCTCAGCGCAGTGTAGAACGCTCTGCTTCGGATAGACTTTCCGGCAGCCGTCCACTCGCGCTCCAGCAAAAAACGAACCTCCAAATCCTCCACGCTGTAGTCGGCACGGAAGTTTCGCCAGGTTCGTTTATCCCATGTTTTCAGTTGCTCCCAAAGCCCTGGAAAGTGCTGATGCAGCTCCCGCAGCTCCGTCAACGATTGCAGCGGACAGCACCAGCAGGACACGCGCTTGAAATGCTCATACAGGCCATCCCAATCATATCCACGCTCATAGCAATACCGCAGGCAGTCGCGCTCCGTCCAGCACCAATCTACCAACGGGTGTCGGTGGTTGGGATTCTGATTGTTCGCTCGTTCCAGGCGATATTGCTCATCGGCGGCAATGCCGACATATTCAATGACCTCATACTGTTTCCGCAGTCCCCTCAGAAAACGCTCTCGCGGCATCGCCTTGAGCCGTGTGGTACACCACCGCTGCCGAGGGCCAGGCCATCCGTAGCCATTCAATTGCGCTCCGTATTGCCGGACGACAGGCGAATCTGCACTACGCCGTACCGGAACATCAAACATGAGTTCCTCATAGGTATGCTCGGCTCTGACGCTGGTAATTTTCCGACCGATGTCCTTTTCAACCTTTGCGATATGATCATACATAGCAGGAAATTCAAGCCCTGTATCACAGAAAAGAATGCAGTCAATTTTCATGTCGCGCTCCAGCATCCCAAGAAGCATGGCGGTTGAGTCCTTGCCGCCGGAAAAGGAAACAAGGTGATATTGCTCTTTCACGCTCACACCTCCGGTGCGGTATTTGCCACCTCAGTGAAGGGCAGTACTTTCCCATCTCGCAGAACGCTGACCTTTTCATCCGAGCCGACCTGCTCGATGTACCGTTTTACGATGACGTCGCAGAACTTCTCATCCAGTTCGATGGTATAGCAGATGCGGTCGATCTGCTCACAGGCAATGAGCGTAGAACCGGAGCCGCCGAAGGGGTCGAGCACCACGGAGTTTGCCATAGAGCTGTTCTGAATGGGATAGGCAAGCAGCGGAATCGGCTTCATGGTAGGATGGTCGCCGTTTTTCTTGGGCTTGTCGAACTCCCAGATGGTGGACTCTTTGCGCCCGGTGTACCACTGGTGCTTGCCTTTCTTCTTCCAGCCGTAGAGGCACGGCTCGTGCTGCCACTGGTACGGGGAGCGTCCCAGCACCAGGGACTGCTTCTTCCAGATACAGCAGCCGGAAAGATAGAACCCAGCAGCGTCAAAAGCCTTTCGGAAATTCAGCCCCTCGGTATCAGCGTGGAACACATAAATGGACGCATCGTCCGCCATGACCTTCTCCATATTGGAAAAGGCATCGAAGAGAAAGTCGAAAAACTTCTCCGATGCCATATTGTCATTCTTGATTTTTCCGGCACTGCCCTCGTAGTTCACATTGTAGGGCGGGTCGGTGATGACGAGGTTCGCTTTGCGGCCGTCCATGAGGGCGGCGTAGGTATCCTCTTTGGTACTGTCGCCGCAGATGAGTCGGTGCCGCCCCAGCGTCCAGATGTCACCGAATTTCGTGAAGGTCGGCTTTTGCAGTTCGGCATCCACATCAAAATTATCCTCTTCGGCTTCAATGCCATCGTCAAAGAGCTTCGACAACTCCTTTTCGTCAAAACCGGTGAGGAGCGGGTCAAAGTCCGCTGCCTGCAAGGACTCGATCTCCACACGCAGAAGTTCTTCATCCCATCCGGCATCCATCGCCATGCGGTTATCGGCAATGATGTAGGCTTTCTTCTGGGCTTCGGTGAGGTGGTCGGCAAAGACGCACGGCACCTCGGTGATGCCTTCCTCCTTGGCGGCAAGAATACGACCGTGACCGGCAATAACGCCATAGTCACGGTCGATAATAACGGGATTGATGAAGCCAAACTCACGCAGTGAGGAGCGGAGCTTATTGATCTGCTCCGGCGAATGGGTACGGGCGTTATTGACATAGGGGACCAGCTTCGTGATAGGTACGAGCTGCATCTCAGTCGTTGTTTTCATCAGACCAGCCCCCATTCCGCAAACTTCTCAAAGCCGCCGACCGAGCGGATGTAGTTTCGAGCAATCTCCACGATTTTCTCATACGGTCTGCCGTCCACGGTATCATCACCGATGGCACAGCAGAGCATCACAGGTTCACCGATCTCCTGGGCTTTAAGGAAAGCGTAGATATTCACGGACACATCTGCCTTGGACAGATCTTTGCCGTGCAGACCGCCGCCGGTCACCGAGTCAGCCATATCCGAGCCGAGCTTGCGGTTGGTTGCGCCGGTGTCCACATCGGTGCCACCCGTCCAGTCGCCGAGCGGGTTGATCTCCGCATCGGGATAAATCTCTCGCAGATGCTGTGTCTCGGCATTGCTCTGACAGAGAATGAGCCGGTCACCGTCCAGAATGTACTTCCCATCATAGGGATACACGGCGAAAATGTCCCGTGCGATCTGCGAGAGCTTTTTCTGCTCCTCGGTCACGGGCATTCCTTTGAAGATGCCGTTGTCACCGCAGCGGACACCGTCTGCCTGGTTATCGGCAAGGTGACCGTCCTGCGGCACTTCCACATAGTCCACGGTGAGATTTCCGGCAATGCGGTGAACGGCAGCGGTGACACCCGCCTTGTCCAGAGAAACAGAAGTTTCCGCAATGATGTGGCAAACGCCATGGCCGATGAGGACTTCCACAGCAATGCGGGGATCGTTTTCTTTTCTGTATGCCAGGTCAACGAGCGCACCGGCAATTCTGTCCGCCACCTTGTCCGGGTGGCAGGGATTTACTTTTTCAAACATGGTGTTACCCCTTTCTCGCACGGAGCAGGCGCTCCATAAGGTCATCCTGCGGCGTTGACTCGCCGTATTCCGTGCTGCAGTTTTCTTTCACAATCTGGAAAATCTCATTCCAGAGCCGAACCGCCTGGTTCATGTAGTTGATGCCGATGTTGATAAACGGAGACGGGATCGGCTTTCCTGTGGTGGGGTGCTTGGAGAGGAAACCCATGCGGTTGGTCATTTCCTCGCACTGCACCCAACGGGCGGAACACATGGCGTAGCGCTCCAAAAGCTGCGGCGACACCTTTGCGGCGCAGCCGATACCTTTGAGCCATTGCCAGATTTCCGTGTAGATCTCCTGTGCCTGCAGGACGCTGCCGTCGCGCTGCTCGGCGGAAAGAAAATCATGGGGCTTCGGCATAGCAACACCCTCGACTTCGGGAATATCCAGCACTTCAAGTTTTCTGCCGCCGGGATTCCCGTTTTCGGCCTTGTCCTTGACTGCGGATTTCTTCCTTCCCGCACCGGGTCTTGCACCGCCGCGCCCGCCTGTGTTATTCGATTTTGTAGGCATCCGAGTTCACCTCCCTTAATTACCCTTTTGATTTCGCCTTTTTCGCGCACGTGACCCCGGGCCGTTGCCCGACCGAGAGGGTTGTAGAGATTTGACCGCCCCTACCGGTCTTGAAAAATAGACCTATTTATTGTATAATTTCATTACAATTTTGTTGGTAGCAGCAATTCTGACAATCATTTGGGTTGGCATCCCCGTTGACTTGATTTCACTCTATTTAACCTTTGTTCAGACGCTCATTACAGTTATGACTTTTGTTGATTTAGAGGAGAAACACAGCATGACAAACAGATTATTGGTGGTAAGCGGCACGCACGGAGTGGTCCAAGTCTGTTGGGATAGAAAAGCTGTTACAAGCGCCGAGTAGGTTCAAGCCCTGCCCGCTCCGCCATATGAGGTCATCCTTTATTAAGGGTGACCTCTTTTTATCTGTCACCAAGGTCGTGGTGTATCTTCGTGTGGCAGGACTGACAAAGGCTCATAAGGTTGTCCCTTGCGTGAGTGCCGCCTTTGGAAACGGGCAGAATGTGGTGAACTTCCTGTACCGGGGTCAGCCTGCCTTCCTTAAGGCACAGCTCGCAGAGGGGATGCTCTGCCGCATAGCGGTCACGGATGCGTTTCCATGCTCTGCCGTACTTGCGGTTAACATCGGAGCTGCGCTCGTATTTGTCGTACTTGCGGCGTTCCTCCACACGGTGCTGTTCACAAAACTGTCCTTCACAGAGGTTGGGACAGCCGGGATGAGAGCACGGACGCAGCGGTTTCTTCGGCATCGTTTCACCTCCTCGCGGTCAAAGAGGTTTGTGCTAAAATGTATGCGAAACCTCTTTGCATAGGAAAAGCCCCACGGGATTGCTCCCATGAGGCTGTCCTGGATTCTTTTTCGCTATTATAATGATACTACATTTAGGATGGGAACTCTACGGAACTATCGTGTACACTTTTTGCTTTCAGAATATCTGCTACCACATCCAAGGCGCGGTCGTGCAGTTTCTGTATCCATTTCCCGCTGTAGTGCATATCCACAGCAATCTGCTCCCAGGTGTGGAAGCACAGATACCGTTTCTCCAAAAGAATCTGGTACTCGGTGTTGTCTACAGACTTAATGACCTCTACGATCTCACGCTTCAGATCCACGAGCCGGTCGATGTCCCTGTTGATTTCTTCCTGCAGGTCAATGATCTTGCACACGGCATCTGCCATTGTGGAGCCGCCGCGATTGGGATTTCTCGGCATACCTGTCAATGTGGCGGTGCATTTGGTGGCAAGTTCATTCAGTGATGCGACCTGGGCGATTTTTGCGTCAATGCGCTGGTCAAGGTGGTGCGCCTGTGAGAGATATTCCTTTGCCGTCATGCCGCCACCTCCTTATGCACCATGCGGCGAACACCTGTCATGAGATATTCGCCATCCAGGTCGGTCAGCATCCCGTACCAGCCGGAACGGAAGAACCGCTCCAAGGACGTCACGGCATCGGCATCCTTGTTGTTCGGAAAGCGGTAATGCTGTTTGAGGGCTTTTTTGTAGTCTTTTACGGCCAGTTCTACAATGGCGTTGGCTAATGCCTGATAGGGGTTCATATGTGTACCTCCGATATATTTAAGATCCTCGGATTGGCACGGATTTTCATTGATTTTCTCAGATTTTCAAGTCCGCTTTTACGGCATCAATCAGTGCCGTCTGTGTATGCTCCTTTTGGGAGAGAGCTTTCATGATGCGGTTGTCAATGGTGCCCTTGGTGACGATGTGCTGCACCACCACAGTTTTGGAGACCTGTCCCTGCCGCCACAGACGGGCTACCGTCTGCTGATACAGTTCCAAACTCCAAGTCAGCCCAAACCACACCAGCGTAGAGCCACCGGATTGTAGATTCAAACCGTGTCCGGCAGAGGCAGGATGGATAAGTGCTACGGGAATTTCTCCGTTGTTCCATCTGCGGATGCTGTCGGAGTCATCCAGGCGTGAGAACGGGATATGCAGTTTTTTCAACCGTTCCGAGATACGGGTAAGGTCGTGCTTGAACCAGTAAGCCACCAGAATCGGCTTGCCGTTAGCGGCTTCGATGATGTCCTCTAAGGCATCCAGCTTGCGGTCGTGAATTTGAATGACTTCGCCGTTATCATCGTAGATAGCACCGTTCGTTATCTGGGACAGCTTGCCGGAGAGGGATGCGGCATTTGCAGCGGTAATCTCGGCGTCACCCAGAGACAGCACCAGTTCCTGTTTGAGGTCGGTGTATTTCTGATTTTCTTCATCGGACAGCTGAACGGTGTATTCGCTGCTGATCAGTTCCGGCATCTGCAGGTGGTCGGTAGATTTCATGGAGATCGTAATATCTGAAATCTGCCTGTAGATAGCATCCTCCGCATACGGCAGCGGCTTGTAGGAATAGATAATTTGACCATTCCGCTTGTCCGGCTGAAAATAGTCGGTGCGATATTTGGTGATGAACCGTCCCAGACGCTGCCCCATGTCCAGAATACGGAACTCTGCCCACAAATCCATCAGCCCATTGGAAGCGGGCGTGCCGGTCAGTCCAACGATACGGCTGACTTTTGGTCTGACCTTCAGTATTGCCTTGAACCGCTTGGTGTTGTGGTTCTTGAAAGAGGACAGCTCGTCAATCACGATCATGTCAAAGGTGAATGGAATGTCGCTTTCTTCAATGAGCCATTGGACATTCTCGCGGTTGATGATATAGATATCTGCCGGTCGCATGAGGGCGGCCTTGCGTTCCTCTGCCGTGCCGACAGCCACGGAGCAGATGAGGTTCTGAAGGTGATCCCACTTATCTGCTTCAGCTGTCCATGTGTCCCGTGCCACTCTGAGGGGAGCAATAACCAGCACCTTGTGTATCTCAAAGCTGTCGAACAGCAGGTCATTGATAGCAGTAAGGGTGATGCTCGTTTTGCCGAGACCCATGTCCAGAAAAACGGTAGCAATGGGATGTGTCTCAATGTAGTCGATGGCAAAAGTCTGGTATTCATGCGGTGCGTATTTCATCAAGGATACCTCCGATCTGTTCTTCACTGTCCAGAATGTAGACCCGAAAGCCCAGCCTACGCAAAAGCGTGTGGCGGGAGACTTGCAAAGCCCGTGGCTTTTGACCGGGAGCCTTTACCTCCACAAAAGCCATATGGCTTCCTGGCAGGAGGACAATTCGGTCGGGCATCCCATCAAATCCTGGAGAAACGAACTTCGGACAGATGCCGCCCTGCTTTTTTACCATCAGCGTTAATTTACGCTCGATTACTTTTTCTCTCATAATGCTTTCTCCTGTAAGGTTTTAATGACCTGGGTTAACCTCGTTGAATGTCATTTACAAGACTTTTTCTTATGCTTTTTTCCTTGAAATTTTCCCTAAGAGACTTTTTTGTAAATGACCTTAATTGAGGTTAACCCAGAGGTCTGTTAATTGAGGAAATCCTCACCGTCCGAGTCATCTGCTTTCAGTCGCACGCCTTTGATAAAACGCTTGTTTTTGACCTTAATGCGGTCGAAGCCCGCCCCCTCAAGGGCAGTATAGAAGTCGGCGGTACTGCGTACATACTCATTGGTGTCAACACAATAGTTGCGGTATGCTTGGTACAGTGTGCTGGAACTCTCCCTATAGCCATTGCCGACCTCGCACCGCTCATCGAGGAAATTGCCGAACCAGTCGTTCTGGTTACGGTAGGCATCAATGGCTTTCTGCACGGTGGCAGGAGTCGGAACTTTGTAATCCAAATTAATGACTTTCTTGGCACCCTCAATGACCCAGGTCAGAATGCTCTCTCCGGCGTTCTGATAGAGGTAATCGCCGTAGTTCTTAATATCGCTCTTTCCCTCGATTTTGGCGTTAAACGGAATCACGATCAGGCGGCGCCAGGTACCGTCATCGGATGCGCTGACCTTTGGCAGGTGGTTGGTGTACAGCACCAGGCTGTGGCTGGGAGAAAAGCTGAAGGGATCTTTGTACTTTTTCTCTGCAAAAATATCATCGGTGGAGCAGAGCTGCTTGACGGTGGAGTCATTCAGCCGAGCGCCTTCCTGCATCTCGGCGGCAATGAGCAGGCGTTTGCCCTTGACCTCTGCCATTTCCGGCTTTACATTGCGTCGGCATCCGAAGGTCAGAGTGTCGGCAGAGATATTGCCGCTGTACAGCCCAAGCACACGAGACACGGAATTCCAGAAGGTGGATTTGCCGTTACGACCACAGCCATATGCGATAATGAGGGCTTCGACCTCAACTTTACCGATTGCGGCAAGACCGCAGATCATCTGTACATAATCGATGAGTTCTCGATCTCCACAGAAGATAGTGTCCAGGCAGTCAAGCCAGATCTGCTTGCCACGATCACTGGGAGAAACGGTAGTGGTCTTGGTGATAAAGTCATCTGCGGAATGCTCTCGTGCGCCCGCCATGCCGAGACGCAGGTCATAGGTTGCATCCGGAGTGCAGAGCAGGTACGGATTGGCATCCAAGTCCTGCGGCGTGATCTCCAGCATGGGGCGGGACTCCTTCAGCGTGGCGGTGATATTCTTCGATGCGCGACGCTGGATGACATAGGACTGATAAGCCTTTGCCGCCAGAAATGCCTGATATACTTCTGCCTGATTCTCGTTCATCATTCCTTCGGCTTTGGCTTTACTGTTGTTGTCCAGAATCTCCTGCGCACCGCAAGTCTTAAGGGCGGCAAGAGCGTTCATCATATCCGAAGATGCCTCTTTCAACTGACGGCGCGTCAATTCGTGGGCAACAGCCTGTGCGCCCGGCTCGGTTTCCTGCCAATATCGGCCGTTATAGCGGATGTAGTGAGTTGCCGGGGAATAACGAAGTTCCCCAGAGAAGTACTTTGCCAAAACCTCGGCCTGTCCCACATCGGAGAAATCGTCTGGTTTGTAAGAGGTAGCATCGTTGTATACTTCGGGTGGAACATATCCGTCCTGCTGCTGAACCTTGGCGTAGAACTTCTGCGCACTGTGCCAGATAGTCATCAGTTCCTGCTGTTCCAATGGCGGCGTGCATTTTTCCGCTTCCTCCATGAAGCACTGGAAAGCCGTGTCGTTGTCACCATATTTTTTGATGACGCGTCCGGCAAAGCGGGACATGGTTGCGTTACGGCTGCCTTCGTGAATAACCTGTGTGCCGCCGTGTGTACCCTGGGGCATATCTGCATCAAAATCATCTGCGGATAGATACTCACTCAGGGTCATTTCGCCGGGGATGATTTCAACCTGCGGGTCTGTCGTCCCAAAGAAGAATCTGGCGGCGTCAAGAGCCTTGGTATCAAAGTACGGGAAGATGGTGTTGACCAGCTTCTTCATTTCGCTGTAAGCAGACGCATCGGTCATGTATTCGATAGGAAACAGCACATGGAACTTGGGCCGAGCGGGTTTGCCGTTCTTCTCACGCATATGGAAGCGGCTGTAATGGACGGCGAAGGTAATGTCCGGAAACGCATTCTGCACGTCTGCTGGGGTAACCCAGTCGTCGGGATTTTCGGAGTGGTCGTTGTCGCAGTCCACAGGCAGGCAGTCCGAGCCGAGAAAGTTCTCGCCGTTTCGGTAGTGATTCATGTACTCAGCGCAGACATAGTCCTTTTTGACCGCATCCGCAAGCGTGGCGGCGTCTGTGACCTGAAACGGATGCGGATAGGAGCAGTTGCTGGGTGCGCCTAAGTAATCTGAACTGTAAATGGTAAACACGGTTTATACCTCCTCGCAAGTATTGGTAAAGTAGCGCAAGCGGTAGTTTTTCCACTTGGCTCTGCGGATTTCTGCCTCCATGCCGGACGAAATGCGGTCACCAAACACCCAAACCTCGGAGCATTTACTCATAAGGGCATTCCCGAAAAACAGCCCCAGCTGACGCTCCTTGGGATTGCTGTCATTGAGAAACTGCGGGAACAGCAGATGCGGCGCAACGGGAATATATCCTTTATCCACTGCAAACCGGCTGTAACTTTGAGCAGCGGCAACATTTTTCTCCACATCACCGGCATAGGGTGAGCAGATATACACGATGGGACGGAAGGCACGGAGCGCCTTTTCTTCTTTTTCTACGGCTGACATAGCCTCATAAGCGGTGGGATCATAATAGCCCTCGCTGTTGAATTTGTTGATACTCATGGGGTTTCACCTCGTTAATCTTTCTTATAGAAATCCGTTTCATAGCCATCGGCGCGAAGCTGTAAACCCTTTGCCCAAGGTGGAGTCCTGCCCATTTGGTCGCAGACTGCCTGCAAGGACATCTGGGGGTCAGCTTCAATGACCACTTCATCATGGATGTGCATCACAATAGAACAGCAGCGGAGCGTGTTCATGGCATAGCAGAGAATGTCACGGGCGGTTGCCTGGACGATATTCTCTACGAACTTGGGACCATAGCTGTCGAGCCGTTCCCATTTCTTCGTACCGCCGACACCTTCGTAGGTGATGCAGTCCCCGCCGAACTTGTTGATGCCGATTTTGGGTTTTACATAGGCAAGCTGCCTGCCGGACGGAAGTGCAATGAACAGCATCCCGCTTTTGCAGGAGAATGTGATGCCGTGGGTTTCGTTTGTGCGTTTGAAACGGACGGCTTCCATGACGGCGTAGTCAACATCCCACCACAGCTTTGTAATATTGGGATTGGCCTGCCGCCAGGCATCCACCAAGGGCGGCAGTTCTTCTTCGGAAAGCCCCATCTCAATAGCGCCCATTGCTTTTAAGGCACCAACCGAGCCGCCATAGCCGAGAGCCAGTTCCGCGATTTTTCCTTTCTGCCGGAGATGTCCGTTAATGCCGTGCTTTTCGACAGGAACACCGAACATCTGGGATGCCGAAGCGCAGTAGATGTCCTTACCCTCCGCAAAAACCTTCTGCCGCCAAGTTTCACCCGCAAACCAGGCAATGACGCGGGCTTCAATCGCCGAAAAGTCTGCTACGATAAGTTTCCTGCCTTCTGGCGCAACAAAAGCGGTGCGGATAAGCTGAGAAAGGGTATCCGGCACATCCTCATAGAGTATTTTCAAAGCGTCAAAGTCACCGCAGCGGACAAGGCTTCTTGCTTCGGCAAGGTCATCCAAATGGTTCTGCGGGAGATTTTGCATCTGAATGATCCGGCCAGCCCACCGACCCGTGCGGTTGGCACCGTAGAACTGGAACATACCCCTGGCACGACCATCTGAGCATACAGCAGTCTGCATCGCTTGGTATTTCTTCACGGAAGACTTAGCAAGCTGCTGACGCAGGGTCAGAACCGTCTGCAATTCTTGGGGAACTGTTTTCAGCATTTCAGCTACAGCTTTTTTACCGAGTGTATCTGTTTCTACGCCGTTGACGGACAGCCATTGCTTCATCTGCTGCACAGAATTTGGATTTTCCAAAGAGGTCAGATCCTTCATTGTCTTGGTCAGTTCGGAGCGGGAGCGCCCGTCCATTTGAATTGCCTGCCGCACCAGTTCCATATCCAGCGCAACACCACGGTCGTTGATTTCCTGGTCAATGCGGTACTCGTTCCACACACTGTCCGGCACGGGGTATTTGGTAAGCCGCGCTTGAATGGACATCTCCGTTTCAACATCTCGGATGTTGTATTTTTTGAAAGCAATCCACTTGCCTGGGGCATGAGCCGGTAAGTTGCGAGTACGCTGTCCGTTGGTTTTCGTAGGAGCGCATGGCTGGCAGAAGTATTTGATGAGTTCCTTGCCTTCGGTCAGCTTCTGCTTTTCAAGTCCAAGTACGGAACCGACACCCTCAAGTGAGAGCGGAAGTCCCATTGTGGCAGCCCAAACCATAGAGCAGCGCCATGATGCCGGGGAGAGATACTTTCCGGTGGGCATCCCCAGATAGCGTGACAGGCAGATGCGTTCAAAATTTGCGTTGAATGCCCATTTGGTAACGGTTTCGTCTGTCAATGCGGCGATGATGTCTGATGGGATTGTCTCGCCGCAGGCAAGGTCAACAAGCTGCACCGGTCTGCCATCCACGCTGTAGGAAAACAGCAATATTTCAAAAACGGGAGACTCCACATAGCGATATACGCCCGTTTTGGTAAGGGGCTGGTCGCTGTAGGTTTCGATATCAATTGAGAGAGTTTTCATAGCGTTCCTGTCTCCTGAGACAAAGCATTTTCCATCCCGTCATGGGCGGCTTTGATCTTACTGGCCCGCCCTGCAAGATGGTTAAGGGTTTCCCGAATATCCGGTGGATTTGTCGAATAGAAGTATCCTTGACTGCAAGAGCAGATGGGCACGCCAAGACATCTGAGTTCGTTTACCATGTGGCGAATCTCTATTCCTTTACAGCGGAATATGCCTTCGAGGGCCTTGCTTTTAATTGCATTGTCCCTACCCATATGCTCATTTTTCATGTATTTTTCAAAAGTGTTCATTATTTTTCACCCTTTCATTTCCCCAATAGGGCGGCAGATTGCTCCACCGCCCATGGGGTACTGTGTTTTACTCGTGCAGATTTTTCATGCGGGCTTCGTGATATTCCACCTCACGAAGGGCACGCTCTTTTTCAAGCTGCTGCTTTTGGGCTTCCCAGGCATCGTTCCTTTTGCTGCGCTTGTGGTCTTCAATGGTGTCAATGACCGAGCGGACGATCCAAAAGACCGCCAACAGGAGATACAGGCTGAGAAGCAGAATACAAAGAATCGTAGTCAGTTCCATGTTCGCTTACCTCCTTAAGCCAGAAAATCATCATCGTCATCGGTCGCAAAGTCGGACTCTGCACTTGCTTTACCGCCCAGTGGCTCACCGGCACGGATCAGCTGAAGGTTGTTCAGACCGCAGGCGATGCCCTTGTTACCGTTGGAATTGAAGGCGTAGAAGTTAATGCTGGCGCGGCCATACACACCGGAGTAGACCTCGGAGCGGGTCAGCACGGGATTGCGGTCAGCATCCACGATGCCGGGAGCAGTGGCAGAATTGGCGTTGACAAAGTATGCGTTGGCATAGGCAGGGTCATCGGGACGTTCCATATCGCCGTCCCTCAGGGGGTTCTTAATGGCAGCGAGGGGAGGAACGGAACGACCGTTGCCCTTGAGCTTTGCCTGTCCCTCCTGGTAGGCAGCTTCAATAGCCGCCTTGATCTTTGCGACCGTCTTGGTATCGGACTTGGGGATGATGAGACTGACGCTGTACTTTGCTGCGCCGCCGTTGATGGACTTAGGCTCCCAGACGTTGGCGTAGGACCAACGAGTGTCGGGTCCGGTGATGACCTTCATAGGATTGTTGACTCTGGTTGTGTTGTTGGTAGACATATTAAAATTCCTCCATAAAATCATTTTTTGCGGTGTTTATTGCCGGACGCTTGTCGCTCTCCGGCACGAGCGCGGGTTTGCCCTGCGGCTTTTCAATGTAGGGCGAGAGAAGTTCCTCAAAGCGGCTCTTGCCGAGCAGTTTCTGCATAGCTGTGATACCGAGAATTTTACGCTCATACGGGTCGAGTCCTATGCTTTCAACAGCGGCAGTAACGGCGGTATCACTGGTGTACTTGCGGTTGGAACGACCTTCGACCAGCTTCCAGCCCGGCCAGTCCTTTCCGCTGACTGCCTGCTGAAGCGCGTATTCTTTCACATCGGTCGCCCAGGCGGTGAGGGCATCGACCTTTCCGAGAATGTCGGCAATCTCCTCATCATTGAGAAGTGCAGGCGGCTCAAAGTCATATCGGGCAAGCGCCAGGTTTGCTTCGGCACGTTCTCTACATTCGGCCTTCGCCTTGCAAAACCGGCACCACTCGCCGCAGTGAAATTCACCCTGCCCCTCATAGGCCAGCTGAGCCTTGGGAGTCAATTCCGTCTCTGCCCATTTGAGCAGTTCGTCCTTGGGCATCTCGAAGATGCTGATGTTGGACTTTCGGGGCTGATAGATGGTCATGCGGACGGTGTCGATATCGTAGATGCCGTCGAAGATTTCCAAAGCGCCCAGGGCATATAACATCATCTGCGGATTCCGCTCTGCGCTGACCTCGACCCCTTTGCCATGCTTGTAATCCACGATGTTCATGACACCGTCAGCGATTACAATGCAATCGGCAGTTCCAAAACCGTCCTGCACCCATCGGGAGAAATCTACTTTCTGTTCGATGCAGACCACGGGGTCGGAGCAGGTCTGTTTTGCCGATTCCAGAAGTTCTACTACATAGGCGGCATAGGCTTCGGCACAGTCCTCCATTTCTGAGTTATACCAGGTGAGATTTTCAATGGTGTCTTCTGTCGGAATGCCGAGCGCCTGCTTCAGCAGCATCTCGCATAAAGTGTGAGCATCTGTACCCTCGGCGGCATAATCGCTGCCTTTATCCTCGTAATTTTCGCAGAGTCTTGCGGAAGGGGGGCAGTTGAGCCAGCGTTCTGATGACGATGCCGACAAAACGGCGTGTCCCTTAGGTGGCATCTGTCAACACCTCCGCATCAGCAAGGAGCGCCCTGTAGTTTGAGGGGTCTACGCCGGACAGTTTGGCTGCACCGTACTTTTGAAGCAGAGTGCGAATTTCTGCGGTATGTCCCTGTCGGGACTTGTCCGCAAGCACGGCTCTGACCTGTTCCAGGGTCAGTACGGGTTCGGCAGGGGCGGCAGCGTCATGGGCTTCGTCAGCCGGATCGGCGCTGAACATCTCTGCCAGTGTGTCTGCCACATCATTAATAGTGGCTGCGGCGCTGCGCAGATCCTTGATTACCAGATCCAGTTCGCTGAGTTTGCTCATTGACGGTGCCTCCTTCCTTGATTTGCTTCTGTTTAATAGCGTGGTTGACTTTCTTCGCCAGGTTTGCGGATACGATGATGAAGTCAAGAAGCAGGTCAACCAGCTCTTCTTCCGGAGACATCACCGCGATGTTGTCGGACTTGTGCATTCTTTTTCACCTCCTGCAAGGGGGGATGTATCGGGATGCCCCTTACAGTTGGCACTTGGTCAGCACAATTCCGTTTTGACGAAGAATTTTGAAAAAACTTTAGATAATTTTCAGAGGATGTCCGACACCTCTGCGTCAAGCACCTTACGCAACTTTTTCAGACGGGAGAGCAGCGTGGTGCGCGGGATGCCCAATGTCTCTGCAATGACGGTATCGCTATGTCCCTGCAGACGCAGTTCACCCATCCGAATGGCTTCCGGCATGATTTCGCGGATGCGGTCGAGCAGGATCTGCATTTGATCCACATCGGCCACAATATCCGCGAACAAGGGTGAGCCATCGGAAATGACGTCGTGCTTGGTCATCTCGCCATCATCGTCATCCGCACCGGGGATAGGCTCGTCCATTGAACAGGCCTTGGGGTTTTCAAAGCGATAACGGCAATTTTCACAGTCGGTATCGCAGTAAAGCCACTTCCGCTTGGGGCAGGAGCAGAGCCCCTGGCGCATCTGTCGGCGGCGAAATACGCTTGTTTCCTTATAAAAGGAGTCAAACTCCTCTTTAGTGACCGGGATTTTCTGATTTCCGTCTTGGATGAAGATGTAATACTTGTTGTCATTGATTGTCATAAAAAAGTCCTCCGTTTTTCGATTTCTCGAAACGGAGGACTCTGGGCGCTGCCGCAAAATGGGTATAGGAAACCGACCGCAGTCCTAACGGAGTTCTCCGTTTCGGAATGCAGCAAACCCGCTCAAAAGGCAGCTACAGTATTTACTTGTCCACCAGATACCGTTGAGCCATCGGTGATCGGTCGATGCAGTATCTGATGGTGGAAACAGTCAACTGCGTTTTGCTGACTGTGTCTTAATTATAGAAAAAAGGACTCTATTTGACCCGGACACGGCTTGTCCGCTGAACACGGATACAAAATGTAAAAAGCCCTTTCCAGACGAGTGTTATGACTCGTTGGAGAGGGCATAAAGACGGGTGCGAGCATGGGATTGCTTCATTTTTGCCGGACAAGATGTGTCCGTTTGGAAGAAAAATTTTTATGCTTTTTTCTGGATGTGCAGCTGTCCGTTTTATTGGGCTGAATTTTCCGTAGAATTAAAGCAGTCCAAGGGAGTAGTGCGAATATCGCAAATATAGCGAAAATAGCGTAAAACACAATAAAGATGTCTAAACAGCTTGAAAAAGGCGCAAATATATGTTATAATATAAAAGCGAAATTGCGCAAACATACAAAGACGAGGTGTGCAAATATGTCTAACTCAATTAATGAGAACTATATTAGCATTGAAGATGCGGCATTGTTTCTAAATATAAAGCCTGTCACATTACGCAAATGGATAAAAGACAAAAATGTACCCGCCCACAAGATTGGGAAACAGTGGAAATTTAAGCGTTCCGAACTGGAAGAATGGGTAAAAAGCGGAAAGAGCGCAATGGAGTAAAGGCGCAATACACACACGGAAGGATACAAGCTATGTCATCAAATATAAAGTGCGTTGACTTGTTTTGCGGATGCGGAGGAATGTCTCTTGGTTTTGAGGCGTCTGGTTTTGATATAGTTGCGGGCATTGATAACTGGAAAGCAGCAATTCGAGTCTATGAAAAGAATTTTAATCACCCTATTATTGAAAAGGATCTTATGGATGTAAAAAGCTCTGCTGAATTGATTGCAGAGTACGCTCCCAACATAATTATAGGTGGACCTCCGTGCCAAGATTTTTCGACTGCAGGTTTCCAAGATGAGAGCCGTGGGCGGGCAATCCTTTCGGTTTGCTATTCGCAAATTGTTAGCATTGTTCATCCGAAATATTTTGTTATGGAAAATGTTGCAACAATTAGGAACACAAAGTCTTTCCAGCGTGTCATCTCAAATTTTCGCTCAGCCGGTTATGGACTAACTCAAATGGTTCTAAATGCTGCATACTGCGGAGTACCACAAACGAGAAAAAGAATGTTTGTTGTAGGTGCGCTTGGCGCTTCCGATGGCTTTTTGGACGAAGAACTGAAGCGTAATCTGGCACAGAAGCCAATGAGCATACACGATTACCTCGGCGATTCGCTCGGAATTGATTATTATTTCCGTGTTCCAACTAACTACAATCGTCGTGGCGTTTTCAGTATATACGAACCGTCTATGACTATCAGGGCAGTCGATCGTCCAATCCCCAAAGGTTATAAAGGACATCCCAACGATCCAGTTCCAGTTGAAAAAGTGCGTTGTCTGACGCCCAAAGAACGAAGTTATATACAGACATTCCCTGAAAGCTTCCAATTCGTAGGGGGAAAATCTGATATTAACTCCATGATTGGGAACGCTGTACCTGTCAATTTGGCAAAGTATGTGGGTACAGCGCTCATGAAGTACATAATGACAGAAGAAAGTAGCGAGAATGATGAGAGTAATTGATTTATTTGCGGGATGCGGAGGAATGTCTTTAGGTTTCGAGAACGCAGGATTTGATGTTGTTGCAGCTTTCGACAACTGGGATGCTGCAATAACGATCTACGAGAGCAATTTCACTCATCCAATTTATAAAAAAGATTTGAACGTGGATGATGTTATACAGCAAATATCTGACTTGCATCCCGATCTCATAATGGGAGGTCCCCCGTGCCAGGACTATTCTATAGCGGGAAAACGAGAATTAGGAAAACGGGCAAACCTTACAATTCGCTTTGGCGAAATCGTAAGTACAATAAAGCCTACCTGGGTAGTATTTGAAAATGTCTATAATATTGAACGTTTTTCAACTGTTACGGTACTTAAGCAAATGCTATCGGATGCCGGGTATGGCATTACCACACGGATTTTGGATGCAAGTCGCTGTGGCGTTCCACAAAAGCGTCAGAGATTTTTCCTGATTGGAAAACTTGGCGAAAAAGATGGTTTTCTTGATGAGGCGCTTGCTTCTAACCTTTCAATTAAGCAGATGACTGTACGAGACTACCTTGGTGATACTCTTAAAACAGAATTTTACTATATGCATCCAAGAAGCTATAATCGCCGGGCTGTATTTTCGATAGATGAACCTGCCGCAACGATTCGTGGTATTAACAGGCCTATCCCAGAAAATTACAAGCGTCATCATGCGGATAAGGCAGATATACATGATGGCGTTCGTGCCTTAACCACCCGCGAGCGGGGCTACATTCAAACCTTTCCAGACACGTTTGAGTTCCCTGGTGCGAAAACAGATGTAGAACTTGCTATAGGTAATGCTGTCCCGCCGGCTCTGGCCGGGTATGTGGCCAATTGTATAAAACAGTATTGTTCTGACTAAGGACAGAAAGAGGTGTGTATATGTCATATTTCAATGAAATAGCTGATTATGCCACATATTCTGGGCATGAAGCAGATTTTCATTTCACCTACAATGCAAACAGTGGTGGTGGTCAGGCTTTCTTGGGAGGTCGTTTTTATGACGAAAACGGTCAGTTGACTTCTCCAGAAACTTTGAATGGCAAAATTGCGGTTTTTAAATACATCTTCAGATCCGAAGCGGGCGAGGAACTTTCTGTCATCGTTGATGATGAAAAGGCAAAATATGAGATTAAGCCGCGGGGTAACGGTTCGACATCAATGAAACTTGGCATCGGGACTGACCGTATAGCACCAAGCAAAGTAGTATCCTCATTTATGATGTTACCGCCTACCTGTGGTGTAAAAACACCGAGTAATTTGCAATTATCCATCTTGAGCGCAAATAATTACTGGCTTCAGTCAATGTGGCTTGAATGCAGCACGAGTGCGGGTGCGGAAAATGAAGCTATTTTCACTGTTAAGGACTGTGTTTTTGGCGGTGGCGTAAGTAAGGAAACCACAGATCGGGCAGGGCGTTATTTCAAATTAAATATTGAGAAGCGCATGGCGGATATCATCGCTTTATCCAATATTACAGATACTTTTAGTGAAGAAACCACACAAATCATCAAACTGTTCGCTGATATTTACCTTGGTCTCCATGCCTTTAATTACGAGGAGTGTACTGCGTCAACAAAAACTCTCATGGAGTTGCTTGCACAACAATTCCCCGATGTTTATTCTGGCATTACTGATCCTGTATCCGTTTTACTTGATATTGCGAAGCAGAAACACTGCGGTGATACCGACAACACTGACATTCTCACCAATACCGAGAGTGCTTTTAGGGATTGGTTATCCCATCTCCCAAAGGCAAACGGTGAACTGTATTCCGAAAACACTCGGAGTCAGTATGTTGGTGCGCTGAAAGCAGTTGCTATTCAGTTCGCAGATGCCATAGCCCCCTTTGCCTCTGTTTTTGAAATTACGGAAGTAGCGCCTTTTGAAAAGGCTGTTGCCGCCATCAAATCTAACGATACATACGAAGAGTTCAACCGTAACCGTGGTAATGGCTCTTTATCTGCTGGTCTGGATTTATATAAGCGATTCTTGATTGAACAGACAGCGAAAAAGCAGGATATTTGCTACAGCACTGGCTATCAGAGCGATTTCCCTCGTAACCGTATCCTCTTCGGCGCTCCTGGTACTGGTAAAAGTTTCACTCTGAATCATGAAAAGGATGTTTTACTTGCTGATGGCGGTGAATATGAGCGCGTGACCTTCCACCCGGATTACTCCTACGCTAATTTTGTCGGTACATATAAGCCCGTGCCGTGTAAGGATAGCGATGGCAAGGATGCAATCACTTATTCCTATGTGCCAGGCCCATTCATGCGTACCTATGTGAAAGCGCTCCAAAACAGCAGAACGGATGATCCCAAACCTTTCCTCCTCATAATTGAGGAAATCAACCGCGCCAATGTTGCAGCGGTGTTCGGTGATGTGTTCCAGCTGCTCGACCGTGGAGATGATGAGGTCAGTGAATATCCGATTCGAGCGTCCGAGGACATTAAAAAGTATCTGGCAAACGAACTTGATGGTAATCCTGATAATTATGCTGAAATCCGTATTCCAGACAATATGTTCATTTGGGCTACCATGAACAGCGCTGACCAAGGTGTATTCCCAATGGATACCGCTTTTAAGCGCAGATGGGACTTCACCTATTTGGGTATCGATGATAGCGAAGCCGGCATCGTCGGCAAAAAGGTTATCCTCGGTCAGGGGGAATATCGCCGCTGTGTGGAATGGAATGCGCTCCGCAAAGCCATCAACAGGGAACTCCTCTCTTATAAAGTGAACGAGGACAAACTGATGGGACCATATTTCATTTCCAAGAAGAATATGCCTGAAGGTGAAATGATTGACCCCGCTGTTTTCGCACGTATCTTTAAGAACAAGGTTATTATGTACCTGTTCGATGATGCTGCAAAGCAGAAACGCCCAACATTGTTTGCAGGATGCGAAGATAAAAACAAAAACTTGTATTCTAAGATATGTAGCGAATTTGATGCCAAAGGTGTGTACATTTTCTGCGATAACATCAGCAGTCAGTTTATTGATAACGTTCCAGAGGATGATGGAGAATGATTTCAGTATTTTTACGCGAACAAAAACGCTATACCCAGGAAGACCTGGTTAAAGAGTTTCATTGCTCCGAAGAAAAGACTGTCCGCATTCTGAAGCGTCTGAAAGAGTATGGTGTTCTGAAGGCTGTAAAAGCAAATGATACCCAGAAAGATCTTACCGATCTCATAGATGATGACATCGAAATTGCTGATGTCGAGGTCGGCGAAAATGAATATTTGTATGTGTTCACTTTTGTGGGTGTTATTACCATTGAAGGTCGCGTATTGAAATGCTACCCGAAATATCTGCTTGAAGCCACGGCTCCGAAATCCGAACTGAAACAAGTACTAAAGGTTCTGGAAAAGTATAACTCCAAGGAACAGATTATTCGTATGTACAACGATACGAGTGATAGCAGTGCATTTAATATGCTGGCTGTAATGCTGTTCCTCCTCCAGGATTATTTCGAGTATGGTGCCTACACCAACACACAGGATATCATCGAATCCAACGGAGCGGGTGATATCCTGTGGGATAAAACCATTAACGAAACTTTTACCCTCTTAAGCAACAACCGGCCGTATTACCCAGAATTGTTGACTATGAAGCGTGTGAATGACGATTTTGATTTTTTCAAGCGTCTGCATGAATGTATCCTCACTCGCTGCACAGAGGAATTAAGAGATGCCGACCTGTTGGATTTGTTTGATATTATGGGCGTTGACCTTTCTGATGAGCAAATCGAGGATTTCGGTGATAAGGAATATGTTCTGGATCGCATTATCAAGGAACTCAATGTTCAGTTCAATACCCGCAAACAGCTTTTGCTGAAAACGCTGTATGCCTACATAGCAAACAGCAGCACACTGGACGATTTGGATTGCTTCAGTATGTTCGGAACAAATAGTTTTAACCTGGTATGGGAAAAAGTCTGTGCAGAGGTAATGGATAACCAGTTGCAGAAACCTATCGGTGGTCTGCGGCTGCCTGTGCCGTTGGCAGAGCAGTACCGTGATATGCGGCATAAAAAACTCATTGATTTGATTGACAAACCGCAGTGGTCTGGGTCTGCGCCGAACGGAGAACCGTTTGTGAAGCAGGCTGAGGATACATTAATCCCAGACCTCATTTCCATAGTTCATGTTGATGAGGACTATCAGTTTATCATCTTTGACGCCAAATATTACAATATTCAGCTGGAACACAATAAAAAACTGCGCGGTCAGCCAGGTATCGAGTCTGTTACCAAGCAGTATTTGTACCAGCTGGCATATCAGCCGTTTGTGGAAGCGCACCAAATCAGAACTGTGCATAATTGTTTCCTTATGCCCACGGCTTCGGAAGACATTATATCGCTTGGTACTGTTTCTCTGGCTATGTTGAGCAGTTTGGGACTTAAGGATATTCAAGTGCGATTGCTGCCTGCAAAACTGATGTATCAGCACTACATTGAAAACACAAAAATAGACATTCAAGCCTTAAATCTGTAAAAAGGAGGTAAAGCCATGGCGCCTGTTGCTTCACCATCACCATCAAACAAGAAAGATAATACCGATGGCCATGTCTTTACCGAAAAGCGTGTTCTGCGCATCCCAAAAGATCTGGTTCTTTCGTACTATAAACGACACCCCAATTTTCAGAGTGCCATCGATAGCGGAAAGTACATCTATATTGGCGGCATATTTGTCCTTCGTCCTATAGCAATTATCCTATTGGAACAGAATATTGATGTTCACGCATTTTTTCGTTCTCCCAAATTCTTTGGAAAGAAAAATGGGCTGGCGGCTTTCTGTTTGTGCGAAGAGTATATATTTGTTGATCGGACACCAAAACCCGATGAGTTATATCATTCCTCTAAAGAATATAAGGGTAAGCGGATAGTCCATGCCGAAAAAATCGCATCTATCGATACGATTTCTGAAGAAATGTTTCGGATTATCATTTCCGGCGGTGGACAAGAACCTCCACCTAATTTTGGCGGAATGTTATCCTTTTTCATGGAACTGAAAGATGTTACCGAAGAAGGGCTGGCAGAATTGACAGGCATCTCTGATCGCACAATTCGTCGATACAAAAACGATGAAGGTGACCGACCGACAATTGAAAATGTTGTTGCCATCGGGATTGCTCTGCACTTGTTTCCACACCAAAGTGTCAATTTGCTTGGTGCGGCGGGTTATCAGTTGCGAAAAAACCCTAAAGAGCGTGCATATCAATACCTTATCGATGTTGCATACAATAACACAGTCTATGAGTGTAATGAGTTCTTAAAAAATTTAGGAATGCTACCGTTAACAAATCTATAGAAGGGGGAATTCCTGTGGCTGACCGTTCGTTTAAGGAATACATCGGCAGTAGATTTTATGATCAATTCTTCAATGCCATAAAATCGTATATCATACAGAACCGTCATAATATCGAACTGCGTTCACGTACGGTCAGTAACGCTGATTACGCAGAACTCTCAGATTTTACAATCAAATCTGTTGGAATCGATGACCGAGATGGTATGGGAATCGCATTTGATGTCCTTGTTGAAGCGGAAATTTACGTCAAGGAGCACCATCGACATCGTGATATTATTGAGGATACCTGTTTTCCATGGCTCATTCTCTCCTGCACAGCTGATCTATCCAGAAATTTGGATGACCTCTGTATTCACCAGGTCGACCAGTACAATCAAAAAAGTAAACAGAGCAAGCCTTTGTCAGATTCTTTGGTTCCGATCAGCTATAAAATCGACCTTGATAAGATAGCTGCGGAATTTTTGAGAAAGCATTACCCAGAAGCATTACGAACCCCTATGCCGGTTGACCCCACGGTCCTTGCCGACAGGCTCGGTCTTTCGGTTGTTACGCAAGAACTGACAGAGGATTTTTCTGTATTTGGACAGATTTTCTTTCACGATTGTGATACCGAAGTATTTAATTCCGGCACTGGGAAGATGGAAACAGTTCACTTTCCGGCAAAGACTATAGTTGTTGATCCCAAGGCGTTTCTTTTGAGAAATCTGGGGTCTGTTAACAACACTATTGTGCATGAATGCGTCCATTGGGATCAGCATAGAAAAGCCTTTGAACTGGAGCGGTTGTATAACCGCGATGCCACACAAATAAAATGTTTGGTTATTGGTGGGTCGAAAGGTTCTTCCGACAGAACTGCTGCCGACTGGATGGAGTGGCAGGCAAACGCCTTAGCCCCTCGCATACAGATGCCGATAGGGGCGTTTAAGACGAAAGCGGCTGAATTTATTCGTAAGTATCAACGAGAAATGAAAGCTGCTCATATCGTGGATGTAATGGAAGCAGTCATCGATGCTCTTGCTGCATTTTTTGTTGTCTCTCGTCATGCTGCGAAAATGCGCATGGTGGATGCGGGTTATGAGGAAGCCATCGGTGCTTTTACCTTTATTGATGGGCATTATGTGAGACCTCACGCTTTCAAAAAGGGTAGTTTACAAAAAGATCAGACATACTGCATAAGTGCAGATGATGCGCAGATTATCGCTTTCAGCGATATGCGTCTTGCTGACCAGTCCCAAAAAGGTTCCTACATATATGTGGATTCGCATATGTGCTTGAATGACCCTAAGTATGTCACCCGAGATGAAAATAACGTCGTGCAGATGACTGATTACGGCCGATTGCACGTTGACGAGTGTTGCCTTGTTTTTAAGCTAAAAGTAAAGGCAACCAATAAATATGGCGAGGAATTTTATAAAGAGTGCGTTCTCTTTAGGGATGTAAATTCCGGTATTATCTTTCAGACCACTTTTGCAAAAGATGTCAGCGAAAATGTTATGGATAAGGCTGACGCAATTCTTGCGCATGAAAACGAGATGCAACGAGTATTGCAGGCTTTGCCTGCAACATTTGGGGATGCCCTTATTTATCTCATGGAATGGGCTGATATTTCCGTAGAGACCTTGGCGGAAAAGGCTTTAATATCGCCCAAAATGGTTCAGCGTATGCGCAATGATCCATCATATCCAAAGAACATCGACAGCGTAGTGGCTATTTGCATTGGGATGAATTTACCACCAGAATTAAGTAATGCGCTCATCAGCAGATCTGGCTACAACCTACGTCTTGCACAGAACGAAGCACATTTAATGTATAATTTTTTCCTCAACCATCTCTATATGGGATCAATCCACGAATGTAATGATATGCTGGTAGCAAAAAGTCTGCCGGTGATGACGGGAACAGAATGACTGCTCTTATTCATTTTTGCTGACATAGAGCAAAGGCACAAATGCCGGACTGACATTTAACAGGTGTCAGCCCGGCATTTTTATTTAGCTATCAGTCTCCTCTGTATTATCCGATACAGCGGCCCCCGCAAGAGCCGCCGCGGCAGCCGCTTCTTTCTGATGCTTTACCGTCCAGCCACCCTTGGGCGAAGGCTTGTAGGCCGCATTAACATCGTAGATCAGTGCAGACTCATCCGCAAAATAGATGCCCGGAATATTCCAGTTCTCTTCAACAGACCAATTAGCGGTTTTACGGATAAGGTCCGTAATAGCTGCGCTGCTGATTTTAATCTGGTACTTCTGCTCTCCCTCTGGCTTGGAGAAAGGCAGAGCGTTGGGCGCATCCTTATCACAGGCACGGATAGCAAACTGCTTGTCCTTCGTGTTGATCAGAACCTGAATGTACGGAGCATAGTGCAATTCAGCGGCGGTCTGATTGTTGAACTTCAGAATGTTGCCGGTCACAGTAGCAACAGATGCGGAACGGGTTCTAATGAGGTCAATGACGGTGAATTTCTCTAAAATAGACATGGTAAGTTACTCCTTTTCAATTACAAAGTTTTCGTCCTCCAACACAGTTGAAGGGGCGGTTTCAGTTGTCGTAGCCAGCTTTTCCATAATGCTGGCTACATCTTCTTGTTCCCAGGTGGGGTCTGCAATGAAAAATCCGGCCAAATGGCCTTTTACCACATAACGTGGTTTACACCGCTTGGTCTTTCGTTTTCTATATCGCCGTTCTTTACGGATTTGCTGTGCCAACAGCCAGTCGCTTCGTTCAATAATAGGGGCATGGTGTCCCTCAATGAAATACTGCGTTTCCAGTCCGTTGTTTTTTACACTCTTGTGAGTAAAGAAGTCTATCGTCACTGTTTTTTGACACAAGGCATCGCCACAGTATTTTTCATTGCGTAGAATGCCAAGGACGCTGCCGGAACTCCATGTCGATAGACCTTTTACGGTCAGAATGCCGCTTTTCGTCAGCAGTTCCGCAATCTGAGTGGATGAGTATCCTTCCAGATAGAGACTGTATATCGTGCGTACCACATCTGCCTCGTCCTCATCAATCTCCCAATCACGCCCTTTGTAGCCAAGCAGAGACCAGTTCGGATATATACCCATACCTTGGGCTCTGCGGCGCTTAAAAGACCATTTCAGGCTATTGGACTTCTGCTCTGATTCGCTCTGAGCAACAAGACTTAATACGGTGATGACCATATCGCTGCTACGATCCAGAGTGTTGAGTTTTTCTGTTTCAAAGTACACACCCACAGGTGGATTGAGTTTGCGAAGCATAAAGATGTAATTAAGGCTGTCCAACACATTTCGTGCAAAACGGCTGACCTGCTTTGTGATAATCAGATCGATTTCACCCGCTTTGCATTTCTCTATCATTTCAAGAAAATGTTCGCGGTGCAGGACAGAGGTGCCGGAGATGCCCTCGTCAGCAAATATGCCTGCAAATTCCCATTCGGGGTTTTCATGAATCATTTTAGTGTAGTTTTGCACCTGTAATTCATAGCTGCTGGCCTGGTTATCCTCTTCGGTGCTGACTCTGCAGTATGCACAAACGCGGAGTTTTTTCTTTTCCACATCTGCAATCATGTCCTTTTTTGCGGGAATTATCTGGACTTCTTTTTGAGGGCCATTCGCATACACCTCACGAATCGCATCTTTGGTGTATTGCCTTTTTTCATCGCTTCGACCGCGTGGTCGAAGTGGTTTTTTCTTGGTTATTTTCATGGGGATTCACCTCCTCCTGCTGCATAATTGTAACCACGGCAAGAAATCCGCAGTTTACGGCAGCACGGAGCCGGCGCACCTATATTATACGACAAATGCGTTATTTTTGAGAAATAAATACATCTCAGCTAAGATGTACTTTGGCAAAAAAATAAGAAGCCCGAAGGCTTCCTATCATTCGTTATCATGGCTCATAGCTTTGAGCATATGAATGGCCGCTTCTTTTTGACTTGGCGTCAAGCATATCCAACAATCGAACAGTTCCTTCATATCAGGAGAAAGTTCCACCATGTCTGTATCGGCAAAGAACTGCGACATAGTGATGCCGAATCCTTTACATATCGTCTCAAGGGTCGCAACGGAGGGAACAGTATTTCTTCTGAATATGTTACCGATGGTAGACTGTGCCAAACCGCACTCTTTTGATAGTTTGTACTCCGTCCAACCGCGTTCCCGCAATAACTGCTGGAGACGAGCGTGCGTATCCATAGCATCACCACCTTTCTCATAACTATTTTACTTCCAAAGTGAACCGTAAAATACATACGAGTTGAAGTGAGAATAGGTATGTGATATGATGTAGTGTTGGATAGATCATACTGCGGAGGGGTACGCATGACCGAAACAGAAAAGCGAAAGCACCGGGTTTGCTTCACCGGGCATAGGCCTGAAAAATTGTCACGATGCGAAAAAGATATAAAAACGGACTTGGAAAAAGAAATCCGTCAGGCAATCGCTGACGGACTGAACGTCTTTATTACTGGCATGGCACGAGGGGTGGATATTTGGGCGGCTCAGATTGTCCTGAAGCTTCATAGTGAAGGGATGAATGTAAAGCTACTATGCGCCTGCCCTTATGATGGGTTTGAGCGAGGATGGAGCAATGATTGGCAAAGGCAGTATACTGATATATTAGGGTCTGCCGATTTCGTAAAATATGTTTGTCCGAGATATAGCCGTTCCTGTTTCCAAATTCGAAATGAGTGGATGGTCAACCATGCTGCCAGAGTGATTGCTGTCTTCAATGGCGAAAAGAGTGGTACAAAGAATACCATTGATTATGCCGATAAAATTGCGGTGCCAGTTGTTCGCATCGAGGGATAATCACGCTGAAACTATTCCTATCACAATGAAACTTTTATAGCCACGCTGAAACTATTCCTCAAAGAAAAGTTTCAGCGTGGCTATGTCTTTGACACAGAAAGGGCGGTTAGGGAGGGGAAAAGCAGCTGCATAAAGCACACAATGAAACTATTCCAAAGTGTCGCTTTTCCGAAAAGCCTTGTGCCATAAGCATTTTTGCAAAAAGAAAAAGGTTGATAGTTTCAGATACTCTCGTATCAAAACTATCAACCTTATTTGGTGCGGGTGACAGGACTTGAACCTGCACACCGGTAAGCACAAGAACCTAATGGTGACGACACCTCAGTGGATTATCTTATTTCTAATCTATTTACAATTACCGCAATTTATACAATATTCATCATTATTGAAGTAGTAATTACTTGGATTATTAGTTTTGTTTATATTCGAATTTACACAAGATGATTTAAAAAAAGCGTTGATTCCATTTTCCCTGAATTTCTCAATATATTTATAAAGAGTTTTTACTTGTGTGGCTTGGATTTTTATGTTACCATTGCAATCAAGTGTCGATAATTCTAGTGCATCGGTATTAATTAAGCAATCTTTCCCTAAACTTTTGAGTATATCATCACTTATGTATAATTTACCTATTACGCAGTATGTTATGTTGTATTCCTTAAGTAAATATATTATTTTATCTAATTCCAAATCTGTCGTACCTGGTATAAATGGTTTAATAAGTACATTGCTTTCAATTCCTTGATTCTTAAATTCTTTACACGTTTTAATTCTTTCTTCTGGTGATACAGTATTAGGTTCAATTGTCTTCCATTTGTCAATAGTTGTTATAGTTGTTGAATAAAGAACTTGGTTAGTATATTGAACATATTTAGCTAATTTAGATATTAGACTTATATCTAATTTGTATTTACTCATGAATTGAATTGGATTACCTAATTTGATAAGTTCAATTATCAAATTGATAGACATATCGATAAATCTATCTGTTTGAAATATATCTCCCCAAGCACCCATAGAAATTATAGTTCCGTTTTTTCCTGCTTTAAATTCCTTATTTTCAGTAATCAAAGCTAAAATTTTCTCGATAGATAAACAGTTTAACTTCGGTGCTGTAAGATTTCGTAATTTTAGATAGCAGTATTTACATCCACCGCAGCAACCTATTACTGGACTTATAAAAACTCGCCCATCCTTAAATGATGGAACTATATAGTTTTTATTCATTGTTTTATACCTCGCTTTTTTCTGTGTTTTCCTTTTTGCTGTTTTGCCAAAGTATATCAAAATAATTTTTGTAATATTTATATCCTTCGCTATCTTTTTTAAATCTATATGTTATAGTTTGCTGACTTGTTTTATTTTGATATGGTCCAATATATAGGTTACCATCTATAGAAAAGTAAAAATCATATGGATAATGATCATAAGTGCGTAACTCAATTTGCCCATCATATTTTTGCTTTTTTTTTATTTCATCTATCCACTTAATTAATTCTTTAATCGAGTCTTTTGTAGAGCCTTCAAGTATTCCCTCAGTCTTATCAATTTCGAGTGCATATTTACTATCTGGAGAAAGCGTTAGTATCTTTATGTTTAGCCCTTTGGAAACTCTTGATTTTATTAAAGGTGTTTGTGCATCTCGGTATCCTTTTAATCCCATAGCACAGATTTCAAGTGTTTTTGCTTTTTTTAATTCTTTGTTGCTTTCACTATTCATTTCAGCACGTGTTTTATATATTTCACTTAATCCCCAATATCTTAGCATATGTTTATAATTTTCTTCTCGAATTTTGGAAAAGTAATTTATAAAAGAGATTACTCCACTAGCCAAAATAGAAGTTCCTATACTTATGAATATTATTGAAATAGTATTTCCTGTGCCTATTATTACAGAAACTAAAATAAAAAATATTCCAATAAAACATACAATTATATTAGGAGAATGGAGTATTTTACTAATAATTACTTTTATGTTTTTCATACTATCACCCTGATAATCAATATTTATTCATTTTAAAATATATTTGCTATAAAATAGTTAATAAGTAATCATCTCATTAAAAATATCAATTGCAAAATGATCTGTCATTCCGGAAATGTAATCTATAATTGCTTGAATGTATAAATTTTTGTTGTCAAGTTTTCCGTAAATTTTTTCGTTGTCCAGAACAACGCTGTTGTCAATGTATTTCTCCGGGATAATTTCGCTATCACAATATTTGCATAACCATTTTGTAAATGAGTCTAATAACTTTTTTGAATATTGCAAATTTGCTTTCAACGCAGAAAAAGTGTGTTTTTCGTCATAGCATTCAAGAAGAATATTAAAAATTTCAGTAATAATTAATTCTGCGTAATGCATAAATGGTTTAAATCTCTTATTACCATAAATATGTTCGTAATTAAAACTCTTTATTTCATTTAGCTGGTCTAAAAAAGTTTTGCTTAATGAAATCCCTTTTTCCGGAGTGCTGTTTTTACATATATCAATAATCATATTATGCATTATTACAGTTGTATTCATAACATTTTCATCATTTGAGCGTGCCATTTTTAAGAGTTTGTTTTGATCTTTTTTATCCAGAAAACCTAAATTGATTGCGTCTTCAATATCTCTGCCGACATATGCTATTTTATCAGATATTTTAACTACGCATCCTTCCCAGGTAGCAGGCTGATATTGCCCGGCAGAAGTAAAATCATTCAGATTGATTAATTCGTCTCGTGGACGCAACCCGTTTTCATCTAATTCTCCGCAGTGGGAAATGATACCATCACGTACAGCGTATGTAAGATCTAAATTCTTTCCGACTTTATAGTTATCTTCAAGTAATTCAATTTTATCAACAAATCTTAATCCGTTCTGTTCATGCCAAAATTTTTTTTCTAAATGTTTTTGAGTTAATTTACTTATAACTTTTTCACCGTGGTGGCCAAATGGTGCATGTCCAAGATCGTGACCAATAGAAATTGCTTTTGTAAGTTCATCATTCAAGCCTAATTCTCTTGCAATAGTTGAACTAACAGAATCAACATGGTTGACATGTTCCATCCTTGTACAAATATGATCATTGTTAATATTAAAGAAAACCTGTGTTTTATGTTTTAGACGTCTGTATGCCATTGAATGAAGAATTCGTGTAAAATCTCTTGCAAAGGGACTTCTGACATCATCGGAGCGAGAATAGAGTTCGCTTGGTCTTGATGTTAACATTTCCCAATTTGGATGTTTGTTTGTTACTGCCACGGATTTAAAAACTTTTGTTGACATAATTACACCATCCTTATTGTAAAATAAACTAAATATTTCGATATATGTTTTATTATAGCACGGAATGTATAATCTGTCGATAATAAATTCACGATACGATAATATTTTGTTTAATATATAAATTGATAAATTTATTATCCTATGATAAAGAATCTCTATTATAAACAGTCGTATTTGGCATAAAAACAAAATAGAATAAAAGCACGAAAAACTTCTATCGCCTTTCGTGCTTTATTATGTGTCAGTATTAATTTTGCCTGTATTTATAATCTCGGTATATATCCTTATACTAATGTCAACAGTCCGTTCTTAAACACATAGTCAAAAACAAACATTTTTTCACCTTTATCAAATCTGACATAGATATATTTTTGCGCTTTATCGATTTTGCTGACCGTTCCCGTTCCAAACAATTTATGTTGGACAGTATCACCGACTTTAATATCAGGAAGATTAAAATTCTCGCTTTTTTGTATAGTCATTGGCTTTGAAGTTTTTGAGTTGATGCTTTGACTGATACCATAGCTTGAAGTAACAAGGTCAGATTCTTTAATTTGTGCTTTATCTTTTGTTTGAAAATCTGAAAGTTGATTAGTTTCTACCGTAATATCAATAGCATCATCGTCATCGGTTACTTCATCAAGATTATCAGCGGACATAGTTGCCTGTTGATTATAGAATAACTGTTCATATTCTTTACGTTTGATTACAGTATCCCAACCGCCGATATCTTCGTTTTCGTGTTTGTTGATTCCTGTGTAAGAAAGGCTTGAATCCTCGTATCGCTTGAATTTGAAAATTGCGTCATTCATCAAGCCGGCATTGAAAACTCCAAGCGAGCAAAGCAGTTCAAAATCCTTGACATCAAGTCCTGTTACTTTCTTAAACAATCCCGGTTCAAGCTGAGTGATAACATCTTTGAGAGAACGCTCACGGCAGTCGGTCAGGTACATAAATATCGGAACACGGGTTGCAAATTTTATCAGCTTTTCCTGAATTTGTTTGCGCTTTGATTTAAAATCTTTTTCCTCTTCGCTGATTTCTTTCTTTTCCTTCTGAGTCAGCTTATCCTTCTCTTTTTTAGCCTTCTTAACTGCTTCAGATTTATTGATAATTGTTTCAATGTCCTGATTTAATGAGCGAAATCCCTCTATACTCATCAAAGCCTTCATGGCCTGTTCATTAGCAAAAAGACGTTTTAGAGTATCGTTGTCAACATTTACAAGTAAAGCTGATTCCCAACGCTTTGCAAGCAAAGTTGCAGAAGTACCTGACATTGCAATATCAAGAATATCCTGTGCGCTGATTTGTTTCATAGTACTTCCGTCGTATGCAAGTACAGGCAGAAAATTAATAAACTCAGCTACTTTCTTTTCAGGATTGCTTTCATTGATATTCAGCCGACAGCTGTAGTCGGAAATTTGTCGTAATGCTCTGTCAAGCGCAAAGTCAAATACATAGCACTCGTGCTTAATAATTTCTTTTTCTCCGATCTCATTTATAATCTCCCACGGAGATTGCACCCTGAATGCCGCCTGAAAATATGTTTCGGGACTTTTTAAATTACGGAGCATAAATATTCCCGTCCACGGCCTTACTGTAACACCTGTTGTCAGTTTGCCACAGGTTAAGGTAATTGTTTTGGTTTTAAGCGGATTGCCCATAGATTTCAGAACAGGAGCAAGAGCGTCAAGTCCGATACCTGCAGATGTACCTGCGCAAAGGTTGATTTTGTATTCGTGATAAAAAGTATTTTGCTTTTGTTCGAGCAGATTTTTCATTGCATAGCAGGAGGCTACATTTGGCAGAAACCAAAGAGTATGAGAGAGCACATTCAGCAGTCTTACATCTGAAAACGGCATAGGCGGACGTCTATCCTTACCTAATTTCAGGTCGACAAGATTTGCAGGCAGATGCTTGCCTATCATAAGATTTAGCCAGCTTTGTACCTCGTTTTCGTACACAAATCTCGCTTCTTTGCCTTTTCCTTTTGCAGAAAAGAAAACATTTAAGTCAAATTCGTTAAATTCACCCTGCATTGCAACCTGACGGATATCCTCGGGCATTTTATAGGTGAGCATAACCATTCTCGGAAGAGAAAGATAAGGATTATCAGAGCCTTTCCAATTTTCTTTTGCGGACTGCTCATCAGAATAAGTCCAGTTGAAAATCTGTTCTTCAATGAATTCTCCGCTGTTTATGGCACGAAACGGCGTTCCTGATAAAAATAGATAATGGTCTGTTGTAATCTCAATAAAGCTTTCATTATAGGCATTGTCGGCTTCATCATTTTTGTACTTTTCCATATCGAAGTCAACATCAACCTCTTCATCAGGCTTTTCAAAGAGCTTTTTTGTGTTCTCACGCCACGCACCGTAATGATACTCGTCAAAGATAACTAAATCCCAGTTGTTGCTGTGTATAAATTCATTTTTAGGCTTGATTGCACCTGATTCAGTTGTGCCGAGCAAATCCTGAAACGAACCGAAAACAACAATAGGCTGTGACTTATCAGCCTGTTCAAACATATGGTCAATTGTAGTTTTTCGGTTTGCAGCGTCTTTGTTGGAAATAAACTGCCAGCCTTCAAAGTCAATGTGAGTTATCAGATCTTCACGCCATGCCGATTCAACGGCAGGCTTGAAGGTGAGAACAAGTACACGCTTAAAATTCATCTTCCTTGCAAGCTGATATGACGCAAAGGTTTTGCCAAAACGCATTTTTGCATTCCATAAAAACTTTGGCGTGCGATTTGGTTCGGCAGCTTTAGCTTCTTTAAAATATTTTATTGTTCGTTCAACTGCTCTGTACTGTTCGGGGCGCATTTCAAAACTTGCCGTTCTGTTTTCAGACGCAACCTTGCCTGTTATAAGCTCATTAACGGCAGATTTTATGTCATCAACCGTGCATTTGTACCATTCGTTGCGGTCGTTACCGCTGTTAAGCTGTTGCTTACCTCTGCGTTTTAGAATACTGTGAACATCGTGGTCGGTAAAGCAGGAACCGTCGGGGCGCATAGAGGAATGACTGAATAGAATCTTGTATTGCACACCGCTGGTGTGCATCTGTTCCTTTATACGGCTTTTAACATTTCTTTCGGTAAAGCCTACCTTTATGTAGCCTTTATGAGAGGGAACATCCACAAACTCGTATGCGTAGATTGTGGGATTGATTTGCGGACGTGGTGCAAAAAACTGATTATCAGCCATTGTCGTCACCACCTATATTACAAATTCTTGAATCAATGTAATTCCATTCATCTTTGCTGATGCCCCATAAATCTATTAAATATTCATCAGTGAATGTGATATTATACTTTCTTAAATCGGGGACAAAACAAAAATTCTTTTTTGTTACATCTTGTGATACAACAGTCTGTAATAACAGAAAACGTACAACTTTTGTAAATAAATAAGATTTAAAATTCAATGTTTCTTCCCTTGTGTCAAATGCACCTGCAACAATCCATGATTCTGTACAACATTCGCCAGGAGCAGCAAGCCTTATATTTCCGTCATAATAAAATCCAACAGGCTTTGTGAAATCTGTCTGGCCTGCTATTGGAGCTTTAGGCACAAGTAATTTCCACTTATTTAGTAGTTGATTATTATCAATGATATCTTTTTTATCAGCGTACTTCTTACCTATCCTTTGAATAAACCAACATGGTATGCCGTTTTCTTTTGGTGGATAATTTGTTGGTATTCCGAAAGGCTTTCTTGAGGATACTTTTTTATTCAAATAGTACTTGTTTTGTTTTTGTATTTTTTTTACAATCTTTACAGCTAAGTTTTGTCGAATAAATATTTCATTTTCATCCAGATATCTATTTGAGGTTAATGGCTTGGATTTATCAAAATTAGTTACTTCGCACATTCCGTTATAATCCCTATTCCAAAGAAAATAACACGCTCCACCAGCTAAATCAACACCAGGAAATACATCTTTAAAATTTTCATAATCAACCAACTTCTCAATCCTTCTGTCTGAAAGCATTTCTTTACGGAAATCATCAAGTCCTTTTCCTCCGCTAAACCATCTTGATGGTATAATCATCGTTATATACTTTGGCTTTAATAATTTTGCACGATTTACAAAATGTTGATAAATAGGTTTTGCGCTTTTTCCATTTCCACCGTCGTTTAATTGATACGGAGGATTTGAGATAATTACGTCGAATTTCATATCAAAGACCCTTTCTTTATCACCTGAATGTATAAATTGATATGCGTGGGATTCGAGCAAACTATCTCTATCGTATTCTTTCTGAGATGCACCGCAATAAATGCATTTTCCGTCCTGCCATGTATGCTTTATGCGCTTGTATCGTATATTTCCCTCAACATCGGGAAACCTACTTACGGAGTATTCTGTGTTTGGATATTTTGAGCAATACACGCTTCTGCGTGACAGCAGACTTGTCAGTTCGGTAATTGCTATACCAAAAAGCTGTTTGTGAAAAATATGGTCTATGCGTTTCTGCAAGTCGGGAATTTGCACTTCAAGTCCGCTGATAAGCCTTTTTGCAATTTCACGTAAAAAAACACCTGATTTGCACGAAGGGTCAAGAAATGTTGTGTCAGGATTGCTGAAAAGCTCCTGCGGCAGCATATCAAGCATAGCGTTAGCAACTTCAGGCGGTGTAAAAACCTCGTCGTTTGATAGGTTAGCAAGGCAGGACAAAACATCGGGATTGTAAATTTCATTGAATAAGCTGTCAGCCATTTTTCTGCACCCTCCTGTAATGTGTGATGTATTTTTTCAGAAAGATGCCCTCATCAGACGGTGTATCACTTACCAATGATAACTGTTCGTCTTTGTCAGGCTCCTGCTCTTTAAGCAACTGTTCAAAGGTATAGTCGCTTCTCTGCATCTGTGAATCTGTGATAAGTGCCCATTCTGAAAAAACTATTGGAATATCTGTGTCATTTCCGTTTTCATCGACTGTCATTAGGGTGAGTGCGTTGCCGCATACAATGTTGCGGCTGAAAATGAATTTTACGGCTTCTTTTGTCTGTTCGTTGCACATACTTTTGCATACAGCCTTATACTGCTTGTCCCATATTGTAAACATACGCCTTCTGCAATCAAGCACGTTGTCCTGCAATATATCGACACCGTATATGGAGCTTGCTGCGAGTACCGAATACTTTTCATAATCAAGAGGGCTGCGTTTGTACTTTCGCTTGCAAACCCCAAGCTTTCGGGTAAGAATTTCTGCAAGAAAATTTCCGTTACCGCAGGCTGGTTCAAGAAACCGAGAATCAATGCGTTCCGTTTCGTCTTTAACAAGGTCACACATTGCTTTTACTTCTCGGTCATTTGTATAGACCTCCCCGTAATCGGCTACCCTTTGTTTTGACTTGATTTGTTTCTTCGCCATAAGTACATCACCAACTGACCTCAAATTTTCGCAGAATGTAACCGACAGCGAAAAAGAAACAAAAAATCGCTTATCTATCGAACAAACAATAAATAAGCGACCATATATTTGACCATAAATATTATTATTAAATTGCGTAATCGAAAGGCAATTTATCAATACTGGTCTGTTTTAATTCAAATGATGAATGAACATATTTGTTTAGCGTTGTTTTAACATCAGAGTGCCCCAGAATTTCTGATAGCGTTTTTGCATCCATCCCCGATTCAATACATCGTGTGGCAAAAGTATGACGAAGTGTATGAAAATGAGTCTGCCTGATACCATAAGCCTTTATCCTTTGAGAAAATTTTATTTGCATTAATCTTGGCTCAACAAATTTTCCGTTATCCTGCCTTATTACATATCCCGATTGCATTTTAAATCTCTCCACAATCGGAAGCAGAAATGATGGTATAGGTACACAACGGTTTGACTTGTCTGTTTTGGGAGGTGTTACTACGACTTCTGTTTTTCCTGAGTTCATACGTATTCTTTGCATTGTTTTGGAAACATAAATTCTGCCGTTAAAAATCTCTCCCCATTGTAATGCACATAGTTCGCCAATTCGTAATCCAGTGTAGAGTGCAAGCAGTATTGCAAAATCATATATATCCGTATTTTTTAGCAAATGATTCATCAAATCTTGTTGTTCTGATTCTGATAACACATCCATTTCATCGTGTTCAGATTTCAATAAATGTACCTTTGGGCAGACAATTCCATATTCTTCTTTGGCATATTCAAATCCCATTCCAAGCACAATCAGAATATTGTTTACTGTATTTCTTGAAATTGACTTATCTAAAAGATAATCAGTAAATTGCTGTATATTTTTTGTATTAACAAGCCTGATAAATATTCTACCAATTGAATCTTCATAATGAGTTTTTATAATATTTTCATACTTAATATATGTGGAGTGTTTAATATGATTTTTGCTTGTTTCAAGCCATTCAAATAATATAGACTTAACCGTGTAGTTAAAAACATTTTGTGTTGTTGTCGGGTGAATTAAACAATACTGTTGCTTATCTTTCGCTTCAGCATACGATTTTCCGTAAACTGAACCGTATTTTTTACTACCGTCAATATTAATTGCTTTTACATACCTTGCCTCCCATCGTCCGTCCTTACGCTTATAAATGTTTTCGCCGTGTCTTGGCATAATATCATTCCTTTCTGTGAATATCATAATACTATTTTAAAATGATATTTCAAATGACGGAATTCTTGACCAGAAATATCTTGATATCACTTGAAAAATAACACATATTCTCAAATATGTCGGATAAATAGTGAAATCTACATTGCATTTTTATATAAAAAGTGATAAAATAATTAATAAAAGTACGATTTAATGTGTCATTTTATTATTCGCAGATGGTTACATTCTGCGAATTTTCATTTTCGGTCATTGAAATAATTTTTTGTAGTATATCAACTTGAAATTTGATTGATTTCAAGTAATTTAATTAAAAAACAGAATGATTTAATCGAAAATTATTTATCAAACAAAAGAAAATCTCTGGACTTATACAGAGTTTCGTGGTATATGTTTGTGCTAAGAAAGGTGGCATAAACAATGGATACACTTGAAGATTTATATTACGGAAACTTATTCCCTCACGAAAAATGCGCAAAGCTTGATGATGAAATGAAAGAGTTGCTCGGTTTACTCAACAGAAATGAGGAAAAGCTCACAGAAACTCTTTCCGATGAGCAGAAAGAAATTTTTGGAAAATACAAGGATTGCAATCAGGAAATTTCTGAAATCGGTGATCGAAACGCATTTCTAAATGGCTTTCGGTTAGGAGCGAGGATCATCATTTAAGTTGTCCATAACTAAAAAGGTGGATAGGTAATTATTAACATTGCCTATCCGCTTTTAGGTTTGCCCAGAATGGGCAGTAACTAGGTGGTGAAAGTCCACTACAGGCTTGGCAGTAGGAACTGTTAGCTGAGGGCAAGTGCGTCCATCGTGAGGTGGAGTATGAAGTAAGCCTAAAGCAAACTCTCGGTCTGACGAACAGAAATCACATATAAGGCATATGCAGAGCGGACGAGCTTACCGAACAAAGCAAAGTCCAATACTGCCCGAACTCTGCGGTGTAAATGTGGTGGATATATGAGAGGAAGGTTACTGTTCTTAACTGGGAAGGTCTTGTAATGGGGCGAAGGACAGATAGATTGACACCCACCCAAACTGTGCAGTGATGTACAGCTGAATTGCAAGAAGTCAGCAGAGGTCATAGTAGCGAAAAAAATTTTTTTTCGCAAAGGACCAAACAATAATAGTCTTGAAAACGAAAGGACGGCGGAGCAATGCAAAGACCACAGAAAACGGCGAAAGTCGGCTACCCTTGCGAGGGTATGTTGGAAACAGACAGTAACAAGGGAGCGTGTAGCGTTGCACAGCTTGAAACGGAAAGACAAGACGGTGCAGAAAATTTACTGGAAGCTATACTTGACAGGAATAACCTGAACAAGGCATATCTGAAAGTAAAAAGAAACGGAGGCTCGGCAGGAATAGACGGTATGACAGTAGATGAAATGTTGCCGTATTTAAAAGAATATCGTGAAGAATTGCTCACAGCATTGAGAAACGGAAAGTATAAGCCAAAGGCTGTTAGGCGAGTAGAAATACCAAAGCCTGACGGAGGAAAGAGAAAGCTTGGAGTACCAACGGTAATAGACCGAATGATACAACAGGCGATAGTTCAGGTTATGCAACCAATATATGAACCAATCTTTTCCGACAACAGCTACGGTTTCAGACCTAAAAGAAGTGCACATCAGGCAATCAGCAAAGCGTTGGAGTATTACAACGAGGGATATACACAAGTAGTAGATTTAGACCTTGCAAAGTATTTTGACACTGTAAATCACGATATGCTGATAGATATGCTTAGAGAGCAGATAAAGGACGAAAGGGTCATATCATTAATTCATAAGTATCTAAAAAGCGGAATAATGATAAACGGCTTGATAAGCCCGACAACAGAGGGAACACCGCAAGGAGGAAATCTGTCACCGCTGCTTAGCAACATATATCTGACGGCATTTGATAAACTGCTTGAAAGCAGAGGACATAAGTTTGTGAGATATGCAGACGACTGTAACATATATGTCAAAAGCCGAAGAGCTGCCGAAAGAGTAATGACAACCTGCGTAAAATTTCTTGAGGGAAAGCTGAAACTGAAAGTAAATCAGCAGAAAAGTCAAGTAGGAAGTCCCTTGAAACTCAAATTTCTCGGGTTTTCACTATTTAAAACAAGAAAAAAAGCAGGAATACGCCCACACGGAAAAAGTATCAAGCGGTTCAAGGATAAAATTCGAGAATTGACAAGTCGAAAACAAGCAAGGTCAGTTGAAAATATTCTCAAAAGAATAAATAGATATACAACAGGCTGGCTTGGATATTATTCCATTGCGGATATGGAAAGCAAAATTAAAAGTCTAAACGAATGGTTGAGGCGAAGAATACGGCAAATCTACTGGAAACAATGGAAGAGGATAAAGACTAAGCACGATAATCTCGTCAGGCTTGGGATAAACAATTCAAAGGCTTGGGAGTGGGCAAACAGCAGAAAGGGTTATTGGAGAATATCCAACAGCCATATTTTGCATAAGTCATTAACAAACGAATACCTTGCATCAGTGGGATATGATGACATATTCCACAGATACAAGGTGCTACACTCAAATTATTGAACCGCCGTGTACCGAACGGTACGCACGGTGGTGTGAGAGGTCGGCTACTCAACTAATGGGTAGCCTCCTACTCGATTTGCTATTGAATTTGCTATTGCTGTAATTCTTCTTTCAATTGATCCAAAATTTTCTTTATTCTCTTTTCTGCACCCTCGGCTGTTAGACCGACTCTTAAGGATGCTTCAAGGATTGTTAATTTCTCCTTGCTCTTGAGGCAGTTGGGACAGATACCAAATACTAATTCAATCAGCCTTAAATCCTGCGGATTGAGTTTACTCAAAGCCGTTCTTAATTTTTCTCTCTGTTCGTTTTTGAAATATATTTCCTCAGGGGACAATGTATCCATTTCAACATCAGTGATTGAAGAAATAAAATAATTTTCATTATCTTTATTGTGAATATCAAGATTGCTATTCTGCTTGAATTGAGTCGAAGCAATAATGCAGTTGCGAACTGTGTTCTTTGAAATATTCAATTCATTTGCAATGTCCGTGACTGCTTCTTCAAGAGGTTTGTCATTCGGTTGTTGCGAGTACAGCAATGCTACTTTCCTTAAATTCTGATACAGATTATCATTATTGATATGTACGTTACCGCAAACAGTACGGACATATTTGTGCCAAGCTTTGAGCGCTTTATATTTTATGAGCTGTAGTAAAGGTATATCCGAATCATAGCTTTGCAGTTCGCTCCACAGCAGAGATGAAAAGATTTGTTTCAAGTCGTTAATTCTGTTATTATCCAAGCTGTATTTATTTATAAACAGTTGGGCATTTCTGTTGAGTACAGGCTCATAAAAATAGAGAAATTCATTAAAGTATTTTTCGTCCTTTGTTTCTTTGTAGCGTACAAAATAATCATTCAAGTTAGCAAGCCTGATTGGAACATAATTAAGCTGATACATTTTATTTTCCTTAATCTTTCATAGCCTCCTCATAAATTTTTGAAAGCTCCATATCTTTCTCGTATTGATTTTCGGCATAGTCAAAATCAACATTTGCTAAATTAAAATAATAATCAATAAGCTCCTTTGCCTTGGCAGATACATTCGCACTGTATTTGCTAAGGCTTTTATTTTTACGGATAGAATCGTAACGATTTTTCCATAGAACATAATATGGGCTGTCAGATTTTCTCTGTTTTTTCATTTTCCTTTTTGTGACTTCCGGGTGTTTTGCAATGTACGAACAAGGCACACCGTACTTCTTATTTACCGTACTGCAATACAGTTGATTGCGAGCTGTGGTCATAAAGAAATATCTGTCGCAGATATCGCATCTCCAAAGATAGTGACCGTGAATGTAGCCTTCAAATAAATCCGTCATCAGAAAGTCTTTCAGATTATTGTAATAAACCTTCCGGTAAATCTTACTTGTGCCGTTTTCAGACTCTACCACAGGGATTATTGTTGCTCTCGTGCCGAATGGGTGGCTGTTAACGTCAAATATAAAATTCATATACGGGTCGTTTATAAAATTGCTGAATGCTTCTGCGAGTTCTGCTTTTGTTCGTGCGTTATTTTTTACTATTTTATTTGTAATCTGAAACACGACAGATGAATAATATTTTACTTCCTTTACAGCAGATGAAATAAAGAAACCGATTAAGAAAGCCGTTTCTAAATCAACAGATGCTTTGACTAACTCATCTAATTTTTCTGAAATCTTTATTCTATATTCATTCTTTGTGAATCGTTCATATTCCTCATAAAGTTTGATTTTCTCTTCTGTGAAAAACTCATTGATTATTTCTTTGCATTTCTTGATGTCAAATATTTTAAAGATTTCATATTGACTCAAAACATCAATAACTGAAATTATTTTTGCACGATAATTTAAAAAATCGGTTCTGTTAAAATCCTTATTTAATAATTCTTCTGTGAAATTTTTTAAATCTTCAAAAATACTTTCATCAATAAAGCGACTATCGGTATCCATTACAAGAAAACTTGTGTAACCGATAGGATATTCTTTATCGCTGATTGCAAACTTATCTTTTCTATATGTGACGCTAAAAAGATTAGTTGTATTCAGCTTTTTCAGTACATTGTCCTTAAAGTCCATAGTATCAACTCCGTTTATATTATATCACTTTGAAAATAAAATCACAAGTATTCAGGAAAGCAAATTGTGTTGTCACGGATTTTTTGGTTTTTTTGAAAATTTCTGACATTTATATATTGAGAGTAAAAAGCTTTCAATATTTTATGGAAGGAGTAGTTATAGTGCGTAACAACAAAAAGCTTGTTGTCGTTGACGGTGAAACATTAATGGATATGCGAATCAAGCCGATAAGCTTTTGCATTGACTCGTTGCTTCCGCAGGGAGTATCAATGCTCTGCGGTGCTCCGAAGATAGGTAAGTCGTGGTTAGTACTTGATTGGTGTGTTCGCATAGCCAAAGGAGAGGAGGTGTGGAATTTTAAAACTACGAAGGGAACTACCTTGTATCTTTGTCTTGAGGACAATTTGAGCAGAATCCAACAAAGGCTAAATGAAATTACAGATGAAGTTCCGAACAAAGTATTCTTTGCAACATCTTCGTGTTCGCTGCCGGACGGACTTGTAGAACAGACTGAAAGTTTTGTCGCAGAGCATAAAGATACGGTTCTGGTTGTCATAGATACATTTCAGATGATACGAAGTAAAAATAAGGATACTACTTACGCAAATGATTATCAGGAAATTGAGGAACTAAAAAGATTAGCGGACAAGCTGAAAATTTCTCTTCTGCTTGTACATCATCTGCGCAAGCAAGGTGACAATGATCCTCTGAATAAAATCTCAGGCACAACAGGAATCAGCGGTGCGGTTGATACAACATTTATTCTTGATAAGAGCAAGAGAAGTCAGAACAACGCAACTATGATTTGCACGGGCAGGGATATTGAATACAGAGAGTTGGAACTGAACTTTTCAAAAGACAATCATATGTGGAATTTAGTTTCGGACAGTGTAGAAAGTCCTGAAATACTTTTGCCGGATGAGATGATTCAGCTGATTGAGTTTATGAAAAAGGTAAAAATCTTCAAAGGTACGAATACCGAATTCGCAGAAGAATTTAATTCTTTCTGCTGTAAAGAAATCTCTGCAAAAGCGTTAAAACAGATGATGAATAAATGGCGCTACGAATTAGAGGATAACGATGTTTTCTTTAGCTCATACAGAAGTAACGGTAAAAGGTTTGTAAATGTTCACTATCTGCCCGATAGTGACTCAAGTGCCGTAAGTGACGTAAATATTATTAGCGCCAAAACTTGCGTTCCTTTCGTCACTTGCGACCCTGACGAGCTGCGTCAGCCAACGTGAGCCGATTTGTGCGATTATTTTGCAGAGGTGGAGGAAGTATCCGACTGCAAGTAAAAATCGCAATTGGGGCGAATTTACGGCAGAATTGAAAGTTATTTTCAGTAGCAGAGGTTGGGGCTACATTTCCCTGACTTGTCCGGGGCAAGCAGAGCACCCAGCTGTCCGCCAAACGCATAAAGTCGGGCGGAAGCCCGGACCCACTTTAACACGGAGGTGCATAAAAATAGAAAATCGTAAGAGAAATCAAACCTTAAGTATCAGATTAACTCAATCTGAAAAGTCAGCTATTATTTCAAAAGCTAAGAAATCTAAATTAACCTTGACCGAGTATATTTTGAAATCTTCATTTAAAACACAAATCAAAGTTATTGACTTGCAACTACTGCTCGTTGAGCTAAAAAGGATTGGCAACAATCTGAATCAGATAACGAGAAAGATAAACAGCGGTGCTTTTAATTCATACAACTTTAGTGAAATGATTGCTATGCAAAGAAAAATCTATGACGCAATTATAAATCTGTCGGAGGAAAAGTGATGGCGACCGTAACATATATTCGTGAGTCAAAGCAATCAATCAGTGCGATGAAAGGTGTTATAGATTACTGCTTTCAAGATAAAAAAGTCTATGATGAGATTTCGAATCAAAGACTTGTAAGCGGAGTTAACTGTGACGGTGAAAATGCCTTTGCAGAATTTCTTGCAACAAAGAAATCGTATAAAAAGACGGACGGTATGAATTTCTACCAGTATGTTCAATCCTTCTCACCCGAAGAAAATATTACTCCGCAGAAAGCTTATGAGGTTGCATTAGAGTTTGCTGAGAAAGCGTGGGCAGGATATGAAGTTTTGGTTGCAACACATTGTGATGCACAACACATCCACTCTCACTTTGTTATCAACTCTGTCAGCTTTGAGAATGGTAAAAAACTCCGTCAGAATCCAAACACACTCAAATCATTACGAGCATTGAGCGATGAAATTTGCAGACATCATAATCTTTCAACTCTTGAACCTTACAGCAAGGACGGTATGAAAATCTCAACAAGAGAATACCACACTGCGGTCAAAGGTCAGAGCTGGAAATTCAAACTGATGAATGACATAGACAAAGCTATGAACATAAGCGGAAGCAAGGAAGATTTCATAAACGCAATGTCAATTATGGGTTATTCGGTGACTTGGACTGATGGCAGGAAATACATCACCTATCAATGCCCGAACAAAATGAAGTGCAGAGATATTAAACTACACAACGATAAATATTTGAAAGGAAGTATGGAAAATGAATTCAGATACAGGCAAGAACAATATTTTGGAAAGCCTCAAGCAGAGGAACAGCAACTCACTGACAGCGATAGAGCTACTATCGGGAGAAACAAAAGTGATTTCGATTCCGTCACAGGTCAGAGAGGAGGAACTCAATCTGTTGAGAACGGCAATAACCTTTCAGCCGGAGCTGTACAACCTGATTTCAAAAATCTCAACGGACGACCAGATGGTGAAATATCTGGAGAGAATTCTGGAAATCAACAAAGACAATATGGAATCAATCTCGAAGAGTTGTCAGACGGAGCTGAAGAAAGTTTCAGAACAGACTCTGAAAGAAATCAGGTCAGTGCAAACGCAGATGACCGAGTCTATCCAACAGGCTGGGAAGATTCAAGAAGAATTTTTGAACAACACCTTGAAGAAAGGTCAACAAATGGAGTCAGCGATATCAGAAATGGTGAAGAAGTCGACACTCCTGACAACTCTAAAATGGATAGCAATAACTGTGCTGTCCTCGGCAGTATCAACTCTCTTGCTGAATAACTTTCTCGGATAATTGATGATGAGTCGGAGGATGAAGAAGAACGCAGAAAGCGGATTGCAGCCGAGCAAAACGGCAGTGATATTGGTACTTTACTTGGACTTACCGCCGGATTGATTGCAGGTGCAATATCAAAAGAAGAAAATATTGAATACGAAGATGAAGAAATGGGATTTAATATGAGCCTATAATCTTATCTATGAAAAGAGGATTTTATTATGTACAAATTTAGTATTAAAATTCCAGTGGTAAAGGAGTGATGATGGAAAAATAATTGAGCGTTGAGCCGTGTTGACTTATGGCACGCAAAGAAAATCCTATTATTGTTGAATCTGTTGATTTTGATTATGTAGGAACAGACGAGCAGTTTAATACTTTTCTGAAAAGTATAATCAAGGATTATCTTACAGAAAATAATCTGTTGCCCGATGACTATGGTGATAAATTTAATTTCAAAAAGTCAGCATAATAGCTGGATATTATAAAAACTTTGTGATATGTTGTGGTTGCACCGAGGTGGTGTGACCACAACATTCAAATAACAAATGAGAGGAGAATGATTATGAAGGTGTGGCTGTATTACAGGCTATCAAGAGATGAAGATGCTGAACTCAATTCTCTTAACAATCAGCGAAACATTTTAGTAGAATATGCAAATGCAAATAATCACGAAATTGTCGGTGAGTCTTTTGATGATAATGTAAGTGGTATGCACTTCAATCGTGAGGGTATAAGCAAAATCTATGAACAGGTTGAGAATAAGGCGATTGATGCAATCATCGTGAAAGACTTATCCCGACTCGGCAGACACAGAACGCAGACGGCGATGTTTATTGATTACCTTCGTGAACACGATGTCAGGGTGCTGTCGGTTACAGAAAACATTGATACAAGCAATGAAGATGATGACCTGATGATAGGCTTCAAGGGGATTTTCAACGATATGTATGCTCGTGATATTTCAAAGAAAATCCGTGCAGGTTACAAGCAGAAACAGAAGAATGGCATTGTGATTACAGTACCGCTCGGTTATTTCAAAGATAAGAACACAAATGAAATTGTGATTGTCGAGGAAGAAGCGGAGATTGTCAGAAAGATATTTGACCTCTACCTATTAGGCTACGGTTTAAAAGCAATAGCCAAAAAGCTGAATGATGAGGGCATAAAATCACCGCAGTATTATCAGAACAAAATGTATAACAAGAAACTTCCGAGTAACAAGCCTGAAATTACGGGTAGGTACTTATGGGTGAACACAACGGTAAAACGGATTTTGCAGAATGAGTTTTACATAGGAACCGTAACCTGTCACAAGACCTATACCAGTAAAATTAATCATATTAGGAAGGCTTTGCCCGAGGATGAACAATTTAAACACAAAAATTTTGCACCTGCCATTATCTCGAAGGATAAATGGGAACAGGTGCAATTTTTATTATCTTCAAAGCGAAGCAATAATGTCCGAGCGAGTTCAAGTAATCCTTGCCACCGATACACAGGACTGATAGAATGTGGTGACTGCGGTTGCACATTTGTATGCAAAAAGCGCAAGTGGAAAGATAAACCCGACCGCATAGAATACAACTGCAACGGCTATCATCGCTATGGCAAGGAGCACTGCACAGCACACAGGATTGATGAGGAATATTTAGACAAGTTAATTTATAATGAGCTTATGTCAATCAAGGATGAAGCACTTTCAAACTACAAATCAATAGAATCGGATGTCAAGAAATGGATGAGCAACAAGGGTACGGTTACTAATAAGCTGAAACAGCTCAATACAAGTCTTGAACAGCGTAAATCAGACCAAAAGAAAATCCTGCTTGAGAGAATCAGGGATAGGGAACACGCAGATATCTACACAGAAATGCTTGAAAAATGTGAATCAGATATTCAAAAGCTTGAATATGAAATCAAATCCATACAAGATTACAATTCCACAATCAAAAAGCGCAAAGCTGAAATGAAAGACAGCGTTCAAATCATTGAAGAAATTATAAAAGATGAGGCAATCAGCGATGCAAACCTCAGGTTGCTTGTAGATAAAATAATAATCTTTGAAAAAGATAAAAAGATGAGTATCAAAATCAAGCTCAATGCAAAATTTCAAAAACATAAGGATTGTTATGATGAGAATGGCAATCTTAAAGACAGTGCATTTACGGTATAAAACTTTTGGCAGACGCATAACATTAGCAAGTTTCAATTTAGCGATTATAGCTAAATTGAAGTGTGAAGATTTGTGCAATACAAACTACAAAATCATCACCTTATGTTATGCGTCTGCCAACTTTATTTTTTGCTCAAAAACAAGAAAAAGCCCAATAAAATCGGACTTTTCAGGGTGGTGCGGGCGACAGGACTTGAACCTGCACATCGGTTGACACTAGAACCTAAATCTAGCGCGTCTGCCAATTCCGCCACGCCCGCACGTGTGTATTTCAACAAGATAAACTTGCGAAAATCAAAATATTAAATTGTTTCACAAAGGGAGCGTGACCAAAATCTTGCGTGTCTGCCAATTCCACCACACCCGCATAGGTGCTCTTAATTTTTACACGGCATAGCAAACCGAGGCGGAGCTAATCGCTTAATCCGCAATGAGATTATTATAACAGATTTATTTTTAAAAATCAAGAGAATTTTAAATTTCATTTTGCACGAATTTCGTACGAAAAAGTATGTGACAGGTTTTAAGGTGAATATAATGCTTTTTGCTATAAGCATATCTATAAATTTTTTGGAATCAATATCTTAGTATTGACAATATACCATACGGGGGTATATAATAAATATACCCTTATAGGGTATGAAAGTATAAAGGACTGATTTTATGGCATGTGAAAATTGTCACAGTAATAAAACAAAGCAAAGAAGCGAGAAAGAGTACAAGGCTCTCATCAATCGTCTTAACCGCATAGAGGGGCAGATAAGGGGTATTAAAGGTATGCTTGAGAAAAATGCCTATTGCACCGATATTATGGTTCAGGTTTCTGCCGTTAATGCGGCGCTCAATTCATTTAATAAAGAGCTGCTTGCAAATCATATCAAAACCTGTGTGGCGGAGGATATTCGCAACGGTAAAGACGAAACAATTGACGACCTTGTCGCAACCTTGCAAAAGCTTATGAGGTAGGTGCTTTTGATGAAAAAATTTAATGTTACGGGAATGAGTTGTGCTGCTTGCAGTTCCCGTGTTGAAAAAGCGGTTTCAAAGGTTGAGGGCGTACAGTCCTGCTCGGTAAGCCTGCTTACAAATTCTATGGGAGTAGAGGGCAGTGCAAGTGAAGAGAGCATAATCGCAGCCGTTGAAAAGGCGGGTTACGGTGCGAGTGTGGCAGGCGCAGAGAAAAAACAGTCTGACGAAACCGATCAATTGAAAGATAAAGACACTCCTGTTCTTATGCACAGACTTATTGCATCTGTCGGTTTTCTTGCAGTGCTGATGTATATATCTATGGGACATATGATGTTGGGTTGGCCTTTGCCAAACTTTTTTACAGACAACCACATCGCTATGGGACTTGTTCAGCTGTTGCTATGCGTTATAATAATGGTGATTAACCAAAAATTTTTTATAAGCGGGTTTAAAGGCCTGATTCACCGTTCACCGAATATGGACACGCTTGTTGCCCTCGGCTCGGGTGCATCGTTTGTGTACAGTGTATATGCACTTTTTGCTATGACCGATGCACAGGTAAAAGGCAATGCTGAACTTGTTATGAGTTATATGCACGAGTTCTATTTTGAATCGGCGGCAATGATTCTTACGCTGATTACGGTGGGAAAAATGCTTGAGGCTCACTCAAAAGGTAAGACGACAAATGCGCTCAAGGCACTTTTGAACCTTGCACCTAAGAAGGCTACATTGCTTATTGACGGCAAAGAAACCGAGGTTACCGTTGACAAGGTAAAAAAAAGCGATGTTTTTGTAGTTCGTCCGGGTGAGAGTATTCCTGTTGACGCTGAAATCACAGACGGCAGTACGGCTGTTGACGAGTCGGCTCTTACAGGAGAGAGTATTCCTGTAGATAAAGTTGTCGGTGACACTGTTTCGGCAGGTACTATCAATAAATCAGGCTTTATTAAATGCAGTGCAACGGCTGTAGGAGAAGACACTGCGCTTTCTCAAATTATTAAAATGGTTAGCGATGCTGCGGCTACAAAAGCGCCTGTCGCTAAGATTGCCGATAAGGTATCGGGTGTGTTCGTGCCTGTTGTAATTGTTATTGCTGTTGTTACTATTGCCGTATGGCTTTTGTGCGGTCAGACTGTAGGTTATGCGCTTGCAAGAGGTATATCGGTTCTTGTAATCAGTTGCCCGTGCGCACTCGGACTTGCCACACCTGTTGCTATTATGGTCGGCAACGGAATGGGCGCAAGAAAAGGTATTCTCTTTAAAACCGCAGCGTCCCTTGAAGAGACAGGTAAAACTCAAATTGCCGTACTTGACAAGACGGGTACTATCACTAAGGGCGAACCAAAGGTTACCGATATTATTCCGTTTGAAATCACAGAAAATGAACTTTTAAAATATGCATATTCAATTGAAGTCAAAAGTGAACATCCGCTTGCAAAAGCGATAATCGTAAAAGCGGAGGAGCTTTCTTTAAATCCGTATGAAGTTACAGATTTTAAGGCTGAATCGGGTAACGGATTGTCTGCCGAATACAACGGTAAAAGGATTATCGGCGGCAGTAAAAAGTATATTTCTTCACTTATAAATATTTCAAATGATATTTCAAGCAGAGCAGACAGTCTTTCTAAGGAAGGAAAAACACCTCTGTTCTTTATGAAAGGCGATAAGCTGTTAGGTATAATTGCCGTTGCCGATGTAATAAAAGAGGAAAGTCCGAAGGCTATTAAACAATTACAAAATATGGGCATTAAGGTTGTAATGCTCACGGGCGACAATGAGAGAACAGCTAAGGCTGTAGGAAAACTTGCAGGTGTTGACGAAGTTATTGCAGGCGTTATGCCTGACGGTAAAGAAAAAGTTGTTGCCGAACTCAAAAAGCAGGGCAAGGTTCTTATGGTCGGCGACGGTATAAATGACGCACCTGCGCTTACAAGAGCGGATATAGGTATGGCAATCGGTTCGGGTACGGACATTGCAATTGATGCCGCCGATGTTGTTTTTATGAAGAGCAAACTTACGGATGTTCCCGCAGCGGTAAGACTTAGCCGCAAAACATTGAGAAATATCCACGAAAATCTTTTCTGGGCATTTATCTATAATGTTATCGGTATTCCGCTTGCGGCAGGCGTTTGGATTCCGTTGCTCGGCTGGCAGCTTAATCCGATGTTCGGTGCAGCGGCAATGAGCCTGTCGAGTTTCTGCGTTGTAACCAATGCTCTAAGGCTGAATTTCTTTGACATTACAAATCCAAAGAAAGACAGAAAAATAAAATATAAATCAAAAAAGGATGATAATGCTATGACAAAGACAATGAAAATTGACGGTATGATGTGTTCACACTGCGAGGGCAGAGTAAAACAAAGTCTTGAGGGACTTGCACAGGTAAGTCAGGCAGAAGTAAGCCACGAAAAAGGCACAGCTGTTGTAACACTTACCGCAGAAGTTTCAAACGATGTACTCAAGAAAACTGTCGAAGACCAGGGATACAATGTAATTTCAATTTCATAATTTTATTTGCAGATGTCGATTTAAACGGCATCTGCAAATTTTTTGCAAAAAATTTTAAAAAACTATTGACTTAAAGTCAGCTTTAACAGTTATAATATCTTTATAAAATTTACAGGAGATGTTATTATGTATATTGAAAAAATTAATTCACCTCAAGATGTAAAAGCACTCAATACGGAAGAAATGAAACAGCTTGCACAGGAAATGCGTACAGTCCTCATAAAAAAGTTAAGTATCCACGGCGGACACTTCGGCCCTAACCTCGGTATGGCGGAGGCTATTATAGCATTGCATTATGTGTTTAATTCACCTGTTGACAAGTTTGTCTTTGATGTATCGCATCAGAGTTACTGCCACAAAATTCTTACAGGCAGAAAAGAAGCATTCATTTTTGAAGATAAGTATGACGATGTTTCAGGCTATACAAATCCTGACGAAAGCGAGCACGATTTATTTAATATCGGTCACACCTCAACATCTGTCAGCCTTGCGTCGGGTCTTGCAAAGGCAAGAGATTTAAACGGCGGCAAGGAAAATGTAATTGCCGTAATCGGCGACGGTTCGTTAAGCGGCGGTGAGGCTCTTGAGGGTCTTGATTATGCAGGAGAGTTTGACGGCAACTTTATTATTGTTGTAAACGATAACGATATGTCTATCGCCGAAAATCACGGCGGACTTTATAAAAATCTCAAACTTTTAAGAGATACGGACGGTAAAGCCAAATGTAACCTCTTTAAGGCAATGGGACTTGACTATGTATTTGTCAAGGACGGCAACGATATTGAACAGCTTATTTCAGCTTTTGAAAGCGTAAAAGACATTGACCACCCTGTAGTCGTTCATATTTGCACACAAAAGGGTAAGGGTTATGCTCCTGCCGAAAAGGACAAAGAGAATTGGCACTGGTGTATGCCGTTTGACATTGAAACAGGCAGATCTAAATTTGAATTTGACGGCGAAAGCTATGATGATATTACGGTAAATTATCTTCTTGATAAGATGAAGAACGATAAGAGCGTTGCTGTTATTACTTCGGGTACTCCTGCTGTTGCAGGCTTTACAAAGGACAAGCGTGACATTGCAGGCAAGCAGTTTATTGATGTAGGCATTGCCGAGGAGCACGCAGTAGCCCTTGCTTCGGGTATGGCAAAAAACGGCGCTAAACCTGTTTACGGTGTTTACAGTTCATTTATACAGAGAACATATGACCAGATTTCACAGGATTTATGTATTAATTCAAACCCTGTTACAATTATTGTTTTTGCTGCGACAGTATTCGGTATGAACGATGTAACTCACCTCGGTATCTACGATATTGCAATGCTTTCAAATATTCCGAACCTTGTATATCTTGCACCTACTTGTAAGGAAGAATATCTTGCTATGGTTGAATGGAGTATGTCGCAGAGAAAGTACCCTGTTGCAATCAGAGTACCGGGCAACGGAGTTGTTTCAAATCCGAATTACAAACCGATTGACTTTGACAACCTTAACAAATACAGCGTCACAAAAGAAGGCGGCAAGGTTGCAATTCTCGGACTCGGCACATTCTATCAGCTCGGTGAAAGTGTTGCCGATGAAATTAAAAAGCAGTACGGTATTGACGCTACCGTTGTAAATCCTGTTTACATTACAGGTACGGACAAAGACTTGCTTGCAGAACTTGCAAAAACTCACGATGTTGTAATTACACTTGAGGACGGTATTCTTAACGGCGGTTTCGGCGAAAAAATTGCAAGATTTTACGGTAAATCTGATGTCAAAGTATTTAACTACGGTTTAAAGAAAGAGTTTCTCGACAGATATGACTATAATGAAGTTCTTGCCGAAAATCATCTCACCAAAGAGCAGATTTGCGAGGATATTAAAGATTTTATCTGATTTAAGTTGACAATTGCAATCAAATAGTATTAAAATATTAGGGCAGAGTTTTTCTGCCCTGATTTTTATTTTAGGAGTTTTTATGAATTTAACCTACGAACAAAACAAACGCTATTCAAGACAGCTTGTAATGAAAGAGATAGGAGAGAGCGGACAGAAAAAGTTGCTTTCTTCAAGCGTACTTGTAATCGGTGCGGGCGGTCTTGGCTCACCTGCGCTTATGTATCTTGCAAGCGCAGGAGTAGGCACAATTGGCATTGCAGACGCCGACGAAGTTGATGTGTCTAATCTGCAAAGACAGGTTATACATAACTGTGCCGATATAGGCAAAGCAAAAGTTGAATCGGCTAAGGAAAAAATAAATAAGTTGAATCCCGATGTTAATGTCAAAACCTACAAAACATATGTGAACAGTGAAAATATAGCCGAGCTTATCTCTGATTATGATTTTGTGCTTGATTGCACCGATAATTTCGGCAGTAAGTTTTTGATTAACGATTACTGTGTAAAGGCGGAAAAGCCGTTTTGTCATGCAGGCGTTGTCGGTTTTGAAGGTCAGCTTATGACATATATTCCGCACAAATCACCGTGCTACCGATGTGTTTTTGAAGAAGAACCGAAAGCGGGCGATGTACCTCTTCCAAAGGAGGTAGGAGTTATAAGTGCGGCTTGCGGAGTAACAGGCAGTTTGCAGGCAATGGAGGCAATAAAGTTTTTACTCTCAAAGGGTGAACTTTTATGCGGCTATATGCTTATTTATAATGCTTTAAATGCGTCTTTTCGCAAAATAAAACTCCCGAAACAAAACCCGAATTGCAAGGCTTGCGCAAAGCAGGCATAATAAAAATATAGGAGAAATTATGAATATCAGAGAATACCTTAAAAAGAGCAAGCTGATTGCAGACGGCTCTTTCGGCACATACTATTCCCAAAAATATAAAACGGTCGATATTCCCGAATATGCAAATATTACCGCTCCGCAGAGAATATCGGAAATTCATACCGAGTATATAAACAGCGGTGCAAAACTTATCAGAACCAACACTTTTGCGAGCAATACATACTCTCTTGACTGCTCAATCGAAAAGGTTAAGGAAAATATAAAAGCGGCTTACAAAATTGCAAAAGAAGCGGTTGAGCAGAGCGGAAAAGAAATATTTATCGCAGGCAATATCGGTCCTGTTCCCGCAGTTTTTCAGCCTGATTTTGAGGCTGTGGAAGAAGAATACTATCAGATTGCGAATACTTTTATAGATGAGGGCGCAGATATTTTATGCTTTGAAACCTTTACACAGTCCGAACATATTATGCCTGCAATAAAGAGAATTAAAGAGGAATGTAATCCGTTTATAATTGTGCAGTTCTGCGTGAATCAGTACGGTTACAGTGAGGCGGGCGAAAGTGCGGAAAGGCTTGTTAGCGAAACTGCATTTTCAAAATGCGTTGACGCCGTAGGTCTTAACTGCGGTGTAGGCCCTGCCCATATGCAGCAGATATTGTCAAGAATTAATCTTAACAACAATTGTTTTGTCACGGCTATGCCAAATGCCGGTTATCCTTTACTTGTGCGCAACCGTGTAAAATATGCTGATAATCCGATATATTTTGCGTCTAAGGTAAATGATATGGCTTTGCTCGGAGCGGATATTATCGGCGGTTGCTGTGGTACAACACCTGATTACATAAGAGAAGTTGCAAAAACCGTTGACCTTACACCTACCGTAAAATCGGATGAAACTTCCGCAAACAACGAAAACGAAAAGCCTGTTATAAAAAAGAGCTTTTTCAGAAATGCCGACGGTACAATTAAAGATAAAAAACTTATTGCGGTAGAACTTGCTCCGCCTTTCGGCGCAGATGACAAAAAACTGCTTGAGGCAGCACATATGCTCAAAGGTCTTGGAGTAGATGTACTTACATTTCCCGATTCTCCTTCGGGCAGAACAAGAATCGACTCTGTGCTTATGGCGCAGAAAGTCAAGAATGTAACGGGTTTTGAGGTTATGCCGCACATCTGTTGCCGTGACAAAAACGCCATTGCCATGCGCTCAACTTTTCTTGGCGCAAGTATAAACGACATTAATAATTTTCTTATCATAACAGGTGACCCTATCCCCGTTATGGCAAGACAAGTAGTAAAGTCTGTGTTTAATTTCGACTCCGTGGGTCTTATGCGCATTGCCGATGAAATGAACAGCGAGGCATTAAAAGACAGTCCGCTCACTTACGGCGGCGCTATAAATCAGAGCAGACGAAGAATAGAATCGGAAATTAAGCGTGTGCAAAAGAAAATGGAGGCAGGCGCAGAATTTTTCCTTACTCAACCTGTATTTACAGCAGAAGATGCCGAGCGTTTGCGCAGAGTAAAAGAAGAAACGGGTGCAAGAATTTTGTGCGGAATTATGCCGTTGGTCAGCCGAAAAAATGCTCTGTTTATGAAAAACGAAATTTCGGGAGTTAATGTTACTGATGAAGTTATTGAGCGTTATCCCGAAAACGCCGACCGTGAAGACGGCGAAAATGTAGGTGTTGAACTTGCAAAAGAAATGATTGCGGCTACAAGAGATTTTGCGGACGGTTATTATTTTTCTTTCCCGTTTAACCGAACATATTTGCTCAAAAGAATTATAGAAGAACTCTAAGATAAAATTTATGTAAAACCCTATAAATTTCTTGACAAAATATTAGTTTTGGTTTATTATAAATTTGTTGTAAGAGTATATCTTACTTAATTTAGCGTGAAAAAGATTTCTGTTTTCATGCAAATATATGACCACTTGCATATGTAAGTTAAGCCCATACGGACAGGCGGGTCAGCTGCCGAGCGTGGCGCAAGCCACATTATTGATTGAGTTAAAAGCTCAAATTTTATAAGTCGATTACTTATCATCAGTGCAACAGCACATCACTTGTGAAACGGTCAATAAGAGCAGAACGGTATATTTGCTACATTAGCTCTGAAAACGGAATTCTTCTATTAAATGTCGGCATAAGCTACAGAGAATAAATCATATATCCGTTATTTAACAGGTGGTGCATTGTGCCGCCTGTTTTTTGTTGCATTATTTTTGATAAGCCGAAAGGGTAATGTAAATGGATATAAACACACAAAAGAAAGCCCCCTTGTATGAGGCTTTGCAAAAATTTCGCAAACAAAGGGTTGTGCCCTTTGATGTGCCTGGACATAAAAGAGGAAGAGGAAATCACGAACTCGTTGAACTTCTCGGCGAAAAATGCGTAGGTCTTGATGTAAATTCAATGAAGCCGCTTGATAATCTCTGCCACCCCGTATCGGTAATTTTGGAGGCGGAACAGCTTGCGGCGGATGCATTCGGCGCAGGTCATGCATTTTTTATGGTCGGAGGTACAACTTCCGCAGTGCAGAGTATGATTTGGTCTGTATGCAAAGCAGGCGATAAAATTATTTTGCCGAGAAATGTGCACAAAAGTGTTATCAATGCTCTTGTGCTCTGCGGTGCGGTGCCTGCATATGTAAATCCCGATGTTGATAAAAAAATCGGAATAGCGCTCGGTATGGAACTTTCTCAAGTTGAAAACGCAATCAAAGAAAATCCCGATGCCGTTGCTATTCTTGTAAATAATCCGACCTACTATGGTATTGCTTCCGATTTAAAAGCAATTGTAAAACTTGCGCATGCTCACGGTATGAAAGTGCTTGCAGACGAGGCTCACGGCACACATTTCTATTTTGGTGAGGATTTGCCTGTATCGGCTATGGCGGCAGGTGCAGATATTGCGGCGGTGTCTATGCATAAATCCGGCGGAAGTCTTACGCAAAGCTCATTGCTGCTTACAAACAAAAATGTACGCTGGGAGTATGTGGCTCAAATTATAAATCTTACTCAAACCACAAGTGCAAGCTATCTGCTTATGTCAAGTCTTGATATTTCAAGAAGAAACCTTGCCTTGAGAGGAAAAGAGTCGTTCGGTAAAGTTATGAAAATGGCTGAATATGCCCGAAATGAGATAAACGAAATCGGCGGTTACTACGCTTACGGCAGAGAGCTTAACAATGGCAGCAGCGTGTTTGATTACGATGTAACCAAACTTTCAGTTTACACAAGAGATATAGGGCTTGCCGGAATTGAAGTTTACGACTTACTGCGTGACGAATACGATATTCAGATAGAATTCGGCGATATAGGCAACATACTTGCCTATATTTCAATCGGCGACAGAATACAGGACATTGAAAGACTTGTAGGTGCGCTTGCCGATATTAAAAGGCTTTATTCAAAGGACAATGCAAAAATGCTTAGTATGGAGTACATTCCGCCTATTGTATCGGCAACACCGAGAGATGCGTTTTATGCAGACAAAGAAATGCTGCCGATTGAACAGACGGCAGGAAGAATTTGCAGTGAATTTGTTATGTGCTATCCGCCCGGAATACCGATTCTTTCCCCGGGCGAAATGATTACAGATGAAATTATAGAGTATATTAATTACGCAAAAGCAAAAGGCTGCTCAATGCAGGGTACGGAAGACCCGTATATTGAAAAACTTAATGTATTGAAATAAAGTTTTTTAAGGTTACTAATAATGCGTTTTGTAAAAAACAAACCAAAGGAGTGTTTATATGGAATTTTGGTTTTCTGAAAGACATACCGATAATGTTGAGCTTTCTATAAGAGTTGAAAAACAGCTATTCAGCGGTCAGAGTGATTTTCAGCGAATTGATGTTTTTGATTCTGTGGAGTTTGGCAGATTTCTTACTTCAGACGGTAATGTGATTTTCAGCGAGAAAGACGAGTTCACCTACGACGAGATGATTGTTCATGTGCCTATGGCGGTTCATCCGAATGTAAAAAAGGTGCTTGTAATCGGCGGCGGCGACGGCGGTGTTGCCAGAGAGCTTTCACATTATGAAGAGATTGAAGTTATAGATGTTGTTGAGCCTGACGAGATGTTTGTTGAGGTGTGCAAGGAATATTTCCCCGACAACTCAAAGGGTCTTGAAGATAAAAGAGTAAATATATATTATCAGGACGGTTTAAGGTTTTTAAGAACAAGTCATAACGAATATGATTTAATTATAAATGACGCTACTGACCCGTTCGGACACACCGAGGGACTTTTTACAAAAGAGTTTTACGGCAGCTGCTACAAGGCACTTAAAGATGACGGAATTATGGTATATCAGCACGGCAGTCCGTTCTATGATGAGGACGAGGGTGCTTGTAAGGCTATGCACAAGAGAGTGTACAACTCATTTCCGATAAGCCGTGTGTATCAGGCGCATATTCCTACCTGTGCCGCAGGTTATTGGCTGTTTGGCTTTGCATCTAAAAAGTATCATCCGCTCAAAGACCTTGACGCTAAAAGATGGAACAAGCGTGGCATAAAAACTTGGTATTATACGACCAATCTTCATCGAGGTGCATTTATGCTGCCAAAATATGTTGAAGATTTACTTGCAGAAGAAGAAAAATAATTTTATATATTGGAGGAAAACAAAATGAGCAGACTTTTAATTATCGGTTGTGGCGGTGTTGCAGGTGTTGCAATTCACAAGTGTTGTCAGAACAGCGATGTTTTTACAGAAATTTGCATTGCAAGCAGGACGAAATCAAAGTGTGACGCTATAAAAGCAAAACTTGAAAACACAACAAAAACGGTTATTACAACCGCACAGGTAAATGCCGACAGTAAGGACGAACTTGTTGCTCTTATTAATTCATACAAGCCCGATGCGGTATTAAACCTCGCACTTCCGTATCAGGATTTAACGATTATGGACGCCTGCCTTGAAACCAAAACAGACTACATTGATACGGCAAACTATGAACCAGAGGACACAACAGACCCCGAATGGAAAGCTGTTTATGAAAAACGCTGCAAAGACCTTGGCTTTACCGCTTACTTTGATTATTCGTGGCAGTGGGCATATAAAGAAAAGTTTGAAAAAGCAGGTATCACAGCACTTTTGGGTACAGGCTTTGACCCGGGTGTTACAAGCGTATTTACAGCATATGCGCTCAAGCATTATTTTGATGAAATCCATTATATAGATATTCTCGACTGCAACGGCGGCGACCACGGCTATCCGTTTGCAACAAACTTTAACCCTGAAATCAATCTTCGTGAGGTATCCGCAAACGGCTCGTATTGGGAAGACGGCAAGTGGATTGAAACCAAACCTATGGAGATTAAGAGAGTGTATAACTTTGACGGTGTGGGCGAAAAGGATATGTATCTGCTTCACCACGAGGAAATCGAGTCACTCGCAAAGAATATCCCGAATGTAAAGCGTATTCGCTTCTTTATGACATTCGGACAGAGCTACCTTACACATATGCAGTGCCTTGAGAATGTCGGTATGCTTTCTACCGAGCCTGTTATGTATGAGGGCAGAGAAATTGTACCGATTCAGTTCTTAAAGGCTCTTTTGCCTGACCCTGCATCTCTCGGTCCACGCACTAAGGGCAAGACAAATATCGGCTGTATCTTTACAGGCGTTAAGGACGGCAAAGAAAAGACAATTTACATCTACAATATGTGCGACCATCAGGAGTGCTATAAAGAGGTCGGCTCGCAAGCTGTATCATACACAACAGGTGTGCCGGCTATGATCGGTGCGTCGCTTGTTCTTAGCGGTCAGTGGAAAAAGCCGGGTGTTTATAATGTAGAGGAGTTTGACCCCGATCCGTATATGGAGGCACTTAATAAATTCGGTCTTCCTTGGGTTGTTGACGAAAATCCCGTAACAGTTGAGTAAGCCGATGAAATTTACAGAATTAAAAACACCTTGCTATGTTATAGATGAGCAAAAGCTGATAAAAAACCTTGAAATATTAAAAAGCGTTCAAGACAGGACAGGCTGTAAAATTCTGCTTGCTCAAAAGGCTTTTTCGGCATTTTGCGTGTATCCGCTTATGAGCAAATACCTGTCGGGAACAACCGCAAGCGGGCTTTATGAGGCTAAACTCGGTCACGAATGTTTCGGAAAAGAAACGCACATTTTCGCACCTGCTTTTAAGGAGAATGATTTTGAAGAGATTTTAAAAATCTGCGGTCATATTGTTTTTAACTCATTTTCTCAACTTGAAAAATACAGGGATAAATGGCAAAATGCAGATGTAAGCGTAGGCATACGACTTAACCCCGAATTTTCCACACAAGAGGGACACGAAATCTATGACCCGTGCGCTTACGGTTCAAGACTTGGGGTTACAAAGGCAAATTTCAGAGAAGATTTGCTTGACGGAGTTGAGGGCTTTCACTTTCACACATTGTGCGAGCAAAATTCAGATGATTTGGTGTCTACTTTTAAGGCAGTTGAAGAAAAGTTCGGCAAGTATTTTTATAACGCAAAATGGCTCAACTTTGGCGGCGGACATCATATTACACGAGATGATTACGATACAAAGGCGCTTGTTGACCTTATAAAGTATGTTCAAAATAAATACGATGTTGAAGTTTATCTTGAACCAGGTGAGGCAGCGGCACTGAATGCAGGCTATCTTATTACAGAGGTTATGGACATTGTTCACAACGGACTTGATATTCTGATTCTTGACACATCTGCCGCCTGTCATATGCCTGATGTTCTTGAAATGCCGTACAGACCGCCGCTCAAAAACAGCGGTAAGCCTAATGAAAAAGCGTTTACTTATCGTTTGTCATCTTGTACCTGCCTTGCAGGCGATGTAATCGGCGATTACAGCTTTGACAGTGAAGTTAAAATCGGTGACAGATTGATTTTTGAGGATATGGCGATTTACTCAATGGTAAAGAACAATACCTTTAACGGTATGCCGCTGCCGTCAATTGTGCTTATGCATAATGAAGATAACTGCGAGGTTATAAAAGAATTTTCGTACAACGATTTTAAAGAGAGGCTTTCATAAATGAGCTTTGAATATATAAAAAACAAATTTCCGACTGACGATGGCTTTTGTATGCCTGCTGAATTTTCAAAACATTCCGCCACCGTTATGATTTGGCCCGAAAGACCCGGAAGTTGGTGCTATGAGGCAAAATTTGCCGAAAAGGTTTTTGCGGAAATTATAGGAAAAATTGCGGAGTTTGAAAAGGTATTTGTGCTTGTAAGCGACAAAAAATTTGCTCACGCAAAGGCTTGCCTTGAAGGTGTTAAAAATGCGGAAGTTTTGAATATAAATTCCGATGATGCATGGGCAAGGGATACCGCCCCGACTTTTGTTGTAAACAATAACGGCGAAATTCGTGCCATCGACTGGCAATTCAACGCATGGGGCGGCGAATATGACGGTCTGTATGCAAATTGGGAGAATGACGATAAAATTCCATATGAACTTTGCAAAACGCTTGGCGTTCCGTTGTATGACGCACATCCGTTTGTGCTTGAGGGCGGCTCAATTCATACTGACGGAGAGGGCACGCTCATTACAACAGAAGAATGTCTGTTAAGCAAAGGCAGAAATCCGCAGCTGACAAAAGCCGAGATTGAAGAAAAGCTAAATAAATACCTCGGTATAAATAAAACAATCTGGCTGCCAAAGGGTATTTACAATGACGAAACCAACGGTCATATAGATAACATATGCGCATTTGTCGCTCCCGCCGAGGTTGTACTTGCGTGGTGTGATGATGAAAACGACCCGCAATATGCAATATCAAAAGCGTGCCTTGATATTCTTGAAAATTCAACCGACAATAAAGGAAGAAAGATTAAGGTCCATAAACTGCCTGTTCCGAAAATTCCTGTGACAGTTACCGAAAACGATATAAAAGGATATATATTCGAGGACGGAGAGGACACAAGAGAAGTCGGAGAAAGGCTTGCGGCATCGTATGTTAATTTTTATTTTTGCAACGGCGCTGTGATTTTGCCTCAATTCGGCGGTGAAAATGCCGAAAGCGACAGAGTTGCCGCAGAAATTCTTGAAAGAGTTTGCAAAGACAGAAAAATTATTCCGATTTATGCAAGAGATATTATTGTCGGCGGAGGCAATATTCACTGCATTACACAACAAATTCCGTTTGCCGATAAGGGAGGTAAAATATGAGAAAAGTTAAGGTATCGGCGGTTCAGATGAAATGTACAACCGATGTTTGGGAGAATATAGCAAATGCCGAAAAATTTGTGCGAAAGGCAAAAGAAGACGGCGCAAATATTGTTTTACTCCCCGAACTGTTTGAAAGACAGTATTTTTGTCAGGAAAGACGATATGACTACTACAATTTTGCTAAGCCTACCCTTGAAAACGATGCTGTAAAACATTTTGCAAAACTTGCGAAAGAACTTGAAATTGTTATTCCTGTCAGCTTTTACGAGCGTGACGGAAACCGCCTTTTTAACAGTGTTGCGGTAATTGATGCAGACGGCGAAATTCTGGGTTTATACCGTAAGACTCACATTCCCGACGACCATTATTATCAGGAAAAATTTTACTTTATTCCTGGTGATACAGGGTTCAAAACTTTTAAAACTAAGTTCGGTACAATCGGTGTAGGCATTTGCTGGGATCAATGGTTCCCTGAAACCGCAAGAGCCCTCGCATTAAATGGCGCCGAATTGATTTTCTATCCGACCGCTATTGGTTCAGAACCTATACTTGAGTGCGACAGTATGCCGCATTGGAGAAGATGTATGCAGGGACATTCTGCGGCAAATGTAATTCCCGTAATTGCGGCAAACCGCATAGGCAGGGAAGATGTAATCCCTTGTGACGAAAACGGCAATCAGACCTCCTCACTTGTTTTTTACGGCTCATCTTTCATTACAAACGAAACGGGAGAGATTATTAAATCTGCGTCAAGAGATGAAGAAACCGTGCTTACAGCAGAGTTTGACCTTGACGAGATTTTTCAAAACAGACTCGGCTGGGGAATATTCCGTGACAGACGCCCAGATTGCTATAAGGTAATAACCGAAAAGTGATTAGGAGAAAAATATGTGCTTGATATGCGACAGAATATTAAAAAGTAAAATGCTGATTTAATTTCTGATACATAACAAAATCATAAAAACATAAAAACAGAGCAGACTGTAATTTTAAGTCTGCTCTGTTTGCTTTGATTTTGATTATTTATCCGCCTGAATTTTTACGAACTGTTCCTGCATATAGCTGTAAACATCGTCGGGTACATTTGTAAATACATAACATTTATCAAGATATTCGTCACTCGGGAAGATAAGTTCGTTATTCTTTATATCCTCGTCAAGATACTCGTCATATGCTTTCTGATTAGGTGTTGCGTAGTAGAGATATTCAAAGTTAGCTGCCGCAATTTCAGGTGACTGCATAAAGTTAATGAATTTTTCGGCATTCTCTTTGTTTTTACTGCAAGTAGGAATACACATTGCGTCATAGAAAAGGTTAGAGCCGTTTTCGGGCATTGCATAGTCCAAATCTTCGTTATTTTCCATCATCATAACGATATCGCCTGCGTAGTACGGTGCGATTGCCGACTGACTGTTTTCCATTTCTGTGAAAACCTGATCCATTACATATTTCTTAAGCAAAGGCTTTTGTTCGGAAAGCTTTGCCGCCGCCTTGTCAACATCCTCTTTGGTACAATTGGCGGGATTAATACCGCAAAGCTGCATTGCGATTGCCATAGCGTCACGGCTGTTGTTAAACATAAGAATGTCGCCGCTTAACGATTTATCCCAAAGTGCTTCCCATGAAGTTGGTTTTGTTGTCACTTTTGTTTTGTCATAAACCATTGAAGTAATGCCCCAGGTGTAGCAAACAGTGTATTTACCCTCAGGGTCGCAGGAAAGATTTTTAAAGCGTTCCATAAGGTTATCTTTGTTAGGAATGTTGCTGTAATCAAGTTCCTGCAGCATATTTTCGCTTATGAGCTTGCTTATCATATAATCTGACGGAATAATAACATCATAACTTACATTGCTGTTTTTAAGCATATTGTAAAGTTCTTCGTTGGTTTCGTAAGTGGTGTAGTTTACCTTGATGTTGTACTCTTTTTCAAATTCGTCAATTACATCAAGCGTACCGTCCTCACCGTTTGCAATGTATTCGCCCCAGTTATATACATTAACTTCACCGTCATAGCTTTTGCCGCAGCCTGCCATTGCACTGCAAGCCGCTGTACCGATGAGTAAAGAAAGAACAACACAGCCAAATTTTTTCATTTTCAATCTCCCTTATTCAGTTTATTTTTTCACCTTTTCCTCGTGTTTGTCACGAATATTTATAAGTATCATAACGATAAGTACCGCTAAAAACAAAAGTGCGGAAAGCGCATTGATTTTCGGCGATATTCTTCTGTGTGTCATTGAGTAAATCTCAATTGATAAGTTTTGAAACTTTGCGCCTCTTGTAAAATATGTGATTATAAAATCATCAAGAGAGTAAGTAAAGCTCATTAAAAGTCCGGAGAAAATACCCGGCATAAGCTCGTGAATTACCACCTTGTAAAAAGCCTGCCATTGATTACAACCGAGGTCGAGCGCCGCATCATAAATACTTTGGTCCATCTTGTGTATTCTCGGCATAACATTAAGCACTACAAAAGGAACGCAAAAACATATATGAGCAATAAGCACGGTAACAAAACCCATTTCAAAGTTAAATAAAACACCTAAAAATGTAAATAAAAGCATAAGCGATACGCCCATTACAATGTCAGGACTGATAATCGGAATGTTAGACGCACTTTGTATAAACAGTCTTTTTTTACCTTTGAAATTGCTTATTCCTATAGCTGCGGCAGTGCCGAGTACGGTTGCGAAAATTGATGCGAGTACGGCAATTATAAGCGAATTGCCGAGAGCGTTTATAATTTTATCATCTCTGAAAAGTTCTTCATACCATTTGAACGAAAAGCCTTTCCATACAGTAGTTTTACCCTCGTTGAACGAAAATATAATGAGTACAAAAATCGGAAGATATAAAAACAACATCACAAGCGTTGTATATATCTTTGAGGCGATATGCTTGTTTTTCATTATGCAATCGCCTCCTCATCTCCAAAGAAATTCATAAGCACAAGGAACACAAGGATGAATACCATCAGTATCAGCGAAATCGCCGAACCCGTACTTTGGTCTGTCCAGAACACCTTGTCTATAATGTCACCGATCATAATATCGTTTGTGCCGCCAAGGTACTGTGCTACAAGGAATGTACTTGCCGACGGAACAAAAACAAGTGTTATACCCGAAATAACACCTGGGATACTAAGCGGAAGCACAACTTTGCTGAAAACATGAAATCCGTTTGAACCGAGGTCTTGAGCCGCCTCAATAAGACCATTGTCAATTTTACTCATAACAGTGTAAATCGGAAGAATCATAAACGGAAGATACTCATAAACCATACCGAGCACAACCGCACCCGAATTTCCGAGGTATGTACCGTGTATTCCGAAGAATGATAAAATTGTATCGAGCGGACCGTTTGACTGTAAAATCGTAACCCATGCGTATATTCTAAGCAAAAAGTTCATCCACATAGGAATCATCAAAAGCATATTTACAAAATTCTGCGTTGACGGTTTCATTTTTGTAAGCATATAAGCAAGCGGATAAGCAATAAGCAAACAGATTGCGGTTGATATTAATGCAATCCAAAGCGACCTTAAAAATACTTCTTTATAAAAGAAAGCCTTTTCAAAAGCCTCCAACGAAAATCCGCCGTTCTTGCCTGTAAAAGCTGTAATACCGACCATTATCATCGGTATCATTGTAAATACCGCCATCCAAATTATATAGGGAATAGAGGGCTTGCGTGATTTCATCTTTAACCCTCCTTATCGGATAAAACTTCAAATTTCGCTTTATCAAAATCAAACGAGAGCGGTACATAAGTGGCAACCTGTTCGTCAGTGTCGCTTAGCATAAGCCATTTTCGTGTGTCCGACTCAAGGATAATCTCATTATGTTCACCCTTATAAATAACAGATTCAATATATAAATCCGTAAGGTCACCGTTGCCGTCACCCGCAAGTGAAAGTGCGTCCGGCGGAAGTGTGATTTTTAATTTTGTGCCTTCTTCAAAATAATGATTTTTAACTTCAATAGTTTCATCCTCAAACTCAAAGCTGAAAGTATTTTCATCTTCGTTAGCAGAGGTAACTGTGATTTCAATTTCATTGTTGTAGAAAGGCAAAAGCTTGTTCATAATCTGAATATTGAAAGGAATTACTCGCATACCTATTTGACTTCCGATTTCGGCTGATGTGGTAGAGTGAATAAGAATTTCACACTTGCCGCACATTACGCTCATTTCGTAATGAACGCCCTTGAAAGTCGATTTAACAACAGTACCTGCAAGCTGACCTTTTTCGGGAGTTGTAATTTCAATATCCTCGGGACGGATTACAACATCGACAGGCGTGTTTTCGCCAAAGCCCTTGTCAACACATTCAAGTTGTTTGCCGAGAATTTCTACACGGCAGTCGCCGAGCATTGTGCCGTTAAGAATATTTGCCTCGCCGATAAAATCCGCAACAAACGCATTTACGGGTTCGTTGTAAATATCTTCAGGTGAGCCAACCTGCTCAACAACACCGTTGTTCATTACAATAACGGTATCGCTCATTGTAAGAGCCTCTTCTTGATCGTGTGTTACATATATAAAAGTTTTTTGAGAGCTTTGCTGAATTTCTTTTAATTCAATCTGCATACTCTTTCTTAGCTTAAGGTCAAGCGCACCGAGCGGTTCGTCAAGCAAAATAACTTCCGGGTCACACACCAAAGCCCTTGCAATGGCAACACGCTGCTGCTGACCGCCCGAAAGTTTTGTGATAGCTCGCTTTTCATATCCTTTAAGGTCAACAACCGCAAGCATTTTTGAAACACGCTCTTTAATTTCGTTTTTCGGTAGTTTTTTCAGTTTTAAACCGAAAGCGACATTGTCAAACACATTAAGATGTGGGAAAAGCGAATATTTTTGAAAGACCGTATTAACATTTCTTTTGTTTGGCGGTGTGCCGTTGATTCTTTTACCGTCAAAGAGAACATCTCCGCTTTCAGGTTCGACAAAACCGCCGATAATTCTTAGGGTAGTGGTTTTTCCGCAGCCGCTCGGCCCGAGAATAGTAATAAATTCCTTGTCTTTAAAGTCAAGATTTATATGGTTTAATATTACCTCTCCGTCAAATCGGACAAATATATCCCTTAAAGATATAATGGTATTTTTTTCTGACTGCTCCATTCACGCACCCCTGTTCATAAAAAATCTAATATGCTGTATTTATTGCATAACTAAAGGACGGAGAGTGACAATTGGCAAAAGCTTTGACCAAGCGAACACTGTCCGCCCCTACAATTTACTGTAGCAATATTGTAAAGACAAAAGCATACCAGTAAATTATAGTCTTTTTTGCAGTAAAAGTCAATTATTATATTTTTGCAAATACCGCTTTTATTGTGTGTGTTAAAATGATGTGAACCAATAAAAAAAGAGAAGCAGAAAATACGGATATAGTTTGTCAAGTGTAAGAAGAAGGCAATTCGCAGATATCCGGAACTGACGGTACCGGGAGAAAAAGTACAGATGGTCACATCTATTTACAACGCATAAGATATGTAAAATGCAATTGAGAAAACGCTTTGCTTTTTATATGTCATATGATATAATAATGTGTAAGTAAAGTGGGTAGAAGACCTGCAATCTGTAATCGAATTACAGGTTTTCTACCCTTGTATAAAAATATAGTTAACTATACAAAATCAATGTTTTGTATAATTAAGGGGAAAGGTGAAGCATTTAAATGAGTATTTCTTTCATAGATGAAGCGCCGCAGATAATCAAGGATTACTTGTTTTATATGCAGACGGTCAAAGGAAAATCACAGAAAACCGTTGATGAGTACTACATAGATTTGCGTACATTTTTCAGATTTATAAAATTACAGCGTGGACTTGTTCCGAATGATTCTGAATTTGAGAACATTTCGATTTCTGATGTTGACCTTGAACTTGTGAAAACCGTCACATTGAACGACGCATATGAATTTATGAATTATATTCAGCGTGAGCGCAAAAATCAAAATGTTACCCGTGCCCGTAAATGTTCGAGCCTTAAGGGTTATTTTAACTATCTCGCAACAAAAAAATGCGTGCTCGACAGCAATCCTGTTGAACAGCTTGAAGTTCCCAAAAAGAAAAAATCTTTGCCAAAGTATCTTACGCTTGAGCAAAGTCTTGAATTGCTGAATGCAGTCGACGGTGATTATAAGGAGCGTGATTACTGTATTCTCACGCTGTTTTTAAATTGCGGCTTGCGTGTGTCTGAAATGGCGTCTTTGAATTACACGGACATTCATCAGGATGACACTATGCGTGTTGTCGGCAAGGGCAACAAAGAACGAATTATTTACCTTAATTCCGCCTGCGTTTCCGCAATCCAAAATTATATGCGGGTGCGGCCCGTTGACGGCGTTAAGGACAAATATGCGCTGTTTATCAGCCGAAATCACCGCAGAATGAGCGTAAAAACCATACAGGCTATGGTGTATAAATATCTTGAAAAAATCGGTCTGAATGCACAGGGCTACTCCTGTCATAAGCTAAGGCACACTGCGGCAACACTGATGTATCAGTACGGCGGAGTTGACATACGAGTGCTAAAAGATGTGCTCGGTCACGAAAACCTCGGCACAACCGAGATTTACACCCACTTAAGTTCCGAGCAGATGAAAAATGCCGCCGAGAAAAATCCTTTGTCTAAGGTAAAGCAAAAATCCAATAAAAAATCTGATGAAAAACAATAAAGATTTATTACGAGTTATAATGTTGACCTAAATTTTAAAATTATTTAATCTAAACCATAATTTACACCAACTTTTGATAAAGACGCTAATAAAAAAACAGCCCCGACTTTGATTTTTCCAAAGCCGGGACTTGTCATATCTTTACTGCGCCGCCTACATCTGTAAGCGGTTTATTTTCTGCTAAATTAATTATTCTCACATTATGAATTATACAAAATCTTTCGATTTTTCGGAAGTTCGGGTGAGTTTTTATATCACCGAAAAACGCTACAGTACCGTCATCAATCATTGTGCACGCACCGCCGATAAATCCGTAATCGTATCCGTCAAGTCTTATGCTTCCGCTGTCGATTTTCAGAACATCAATTCCGTTTTTGGTAAGCGCATTATAGATTGTGCTGTCGGCGGTTATGGCACTGTTTTTACCGATAACCGCAGTTGAACAGCGTGTGTAACCTTGTTTTACATCGACTATCTCAATGCCGTTTTCCTTGCAGTAATTTTTGACTGAAACATCTATAGCCTCTTCCCTGCCGTATAATTTTCCGCTGATATACAGGCAATTAAGTGCCACGCAATGCGGATATTTACCGTCAATATTGTTCGTGCAAAGAATTATATTATAATCTTTGTTTTCAAGAAGTCTTTTTAAATTATTGCATTCTTTAAGCAGAAAAATATCGTTGTTGATTTTTAGCATTTGCATATCAATGTGCCGCTGCTCGGGTGTATTAAATTGTAAAATTTTATCCGACGGTATAATATCGTACCCAAAATTTTCAATTGCTTTGCAAAGTTTCGGGTACTCGTCGGACATTACAAAGGCGCTCATATGCTGACTGCCTCAAAGGCCTGTCTTATATTTTTAACTCCGATAAGCTCTGCACCGTCACATTTTACGGCTTTCAGATTGTGATACGGAAGAATGATTTTTGTAAATCCAAGCCTTACAGCCTCGTTTACTCTTAATTGAGCTTGAGAAACCGCCCTGATTTCGCCGGCAAGACCGATTTCGCCGAACACTACAACATTCTCGTCAATCGGAACATCTTTCAGACTGCTGATAAGAGCCATTGCGACCGCAAGGTCAATGGCAGGTTCATCAATTCTAAGACCGCCGACAATGTTTATATAAGCGTCATTGTTTGAAAAATAATATCCCGCTCTTTTTTCAAGCACGGCAAGCAAAAGCGAAAGTCGGTTGTAGTCAAAGCCCGTTGCCATTCTTCGAGCGTTGCCGTAGCCGCTTTGCGTTGCAAGTCCCTGAACTTCCGCAAGAATAGGACGAGAACCCTCAATTGTACAGGTTACGCAAGTACCCGATACGCCTTTCGGTCTGCCCGACAGCAACATTACAGACGGATTGGGCACTTCCACAAGTCCCGTGTCGGTCATTTCAAACACGCCGATTTCGTTTGTAGAACCGTATCTGTTTTTGACTGCTCTTAAAATTCTGCATGACATCTGCTTGTCACCTTCAAAGTGCAGTACGGTATCAACGATGTGCTCAAGCACTTTCGGACCCGCAATTGAACCCTCTTTGTTTACATGACCTACCACAAACATTGGAATATCAAGCGATTTTGCCGTGCGCATAAGGCAGTTTGTCGATTCTCTGACCTGCGTTACACTGCCCGGTGAGGAGCTTAATTCTGTAAGATTCATTGTCTGAATTGAGTCGATCATTACTATATCGGGCTTTTCAGCACGGATTTGTTCGCATACTACTTCTACATCGGTTTCGGTCATTACAAAAAGATTCGGAGAATTTACACCGAGTCGGTTTGCCCTTAACTTAAGCTGTCTTTGCGATTCTTCGCCCGACACATAAAGAACTTTCATTGAGTTGCCGAGATATTGACATATTTGCAGTAACACGGTTGATTTGCCGATACCCGGGTCACCTCCGAGCAAAATAAGACTGCCCTTTACAATGCCGCCGCCAAGCACACGGTTAAGTTCGCCGCAGCCCGTGTCGTAGCGGTGCTCGTTTTCGGTGGTGATTTCCGTAATTGAATAAGGAGAAGAAACCGCAGAAGCTACCTTTCTTTTTACGGCAGGCACAGCTTTCACGCTTTCTTTGATTTCTTCTTCCATTGTGTTCCATTCGCCGCAGGTCGGACATTTTCCGTACCATTTCGGTGATTCGTAGCCGCACTGCGAGCAGATATATACACTTTTAATTTTTGCCATATTAAACTTCCTTTAATAAACATTCATCAGTCCGACAGCTATCGCATAAGCCATTTTTTGTTGATAGGTATCGTCCTGCAATTTTGCACATTCGCTTTCGTTAGAGATAAATCCGCATTCACAAATTACGGCGGGCACAGTCGCATTTTTTAAAAGATAAATGCTTTTATCCGCTTTCTTACATTCCCTTTCATTGTCAGGCTGGAGCATAGTTTTTACAGATTGTCTGATACTCTCTGCGAGATCGGCGCTCTGCGGATTGTTAGGTGAATAAAAAACTTGCGTTCCGCTGTATTTGCTCTCGGTAAACTTATTCTGATGAATACTGATTACCACATTTTCGGGATTTGAATTAAATACAGAAAGACGGTTTTTCATATCGGAAACTTTGCGCTGTCGCACATTTTCGCCTTGCGTATATACGGATTTGTCCTCTGTTCTGATTTGCTCTGTTTTATAGCCGAACAGTGTAAGCATATCCGCAAGTTTTACGGATATTTGCAGATTAAGGTCTTTTTCCACCACATTGTTATCATTTACAGCGCCGCCGTCCTCACCGCCGTGACCTGCATCGATTATTACAGTATGCGTGTTTTCGCTGACATTACTTTCACTCGTCAGTATATTAAGGCGAAAATAAGCCGTTGTAATCAGGAAAACAAAAGCGATTATAAGAATAAAACATATTGTAAAATACAAGATTTTCTTAAATTTCATAAAGCCGAACACCCCGTTTTATTTTTATGTGCGGAGTGCATTGCTTATAACAATTATAACATAGGCAATGTAAAATTTAAAGGCAAAACTAAAATTGTAACTATATAGTTTTGTCTGAATACTCTGTTAGTAATCAAAATGTAAGTACGGCGCACACCTATATGCGATGTACAGAAAATTCAGGTGAAGTAAATGGAAAAAACAACTCTTGACAAAATTCCGCTGAATTGCGAGGTTTATATAGACAGTATCGAGTGCGGCAACGGCATAAAAAACAGAATTTTTGATATGGGCATAACAGAGGGTGAGAAAATTGTGCCGATAATGAAAAGTCCGTTTGGCGACCCGACAGCGTATTTGTCAAAAGGAACGGTAATTGCGCTTAGAGAAAGCGATTGCAGTAAAATTACGGTACGCCTAAATCGGGATTACGCATAAATAATTAAAAAGTTGGGAGGTTTTTATTTGCTGACAAGAAACAGCCGTAAAACAGAGGCAAACGGAAAAATTTGCGACAATGCAGACTACAATGTGGTACTTGCCGGCAATCCTAATGTCGGAAAAAGCACGATTTTCAATGCTCTTACAGGTATGAAACAGCACACGGGCAATTGGACGGGCAAAACCGTTGAGTATGCCAAAGGGTGCACAAAAATCAAAGACAAAAGTTTTTCCGTCGTCGATTTACCCGGCACATATTCTATGATTTCTTTTTCACCCGAAGAAGAAGTTTCACGGCAGTTTCTTGTCAGAGATGACATTGACTGCACGGTTATTGTAATTGATTCAAGCGTGCTTGAACGGAATCTTTCGTTTACCCTACAGGTTCTTTCGGTAACAAAAAAAGCGGTGCTGTGCCTCAATCTTAGCGACGAATGTTGTAAAAACGGTTTTGTTATTGACGAAGATGAGCTGTCGCTTAATCTCGGAATACCTGTTATAAGCACCAATGCGACAAAGAAAAGCGATATTGAAAAAATCCGAGAGAAAATTTACGATGTCTGCACCGAAAAAACAAAATGCTTTCGTGTTACAAGGCTGTATGACGGAATAGATATTTTTAATAAGGAAAAGCACAAAGAAAACACTGAATTTCTTGCCGCTCGTTCAAAGGAAATATGCAGTCGCTGTATAAAAAAATGCGGTGAAAACATAAGCGAAAAAACCAAAATGCTCGATAAAATACTTACTTCTAAAATTACGGGAATACCTATTATGATACTTTTGCTCGGTTTGCTTTTCTGGATAACTGCGGTCGGCGCAAATTATCCGAGCCGTCTTTTGAGCGAACTGTTTGAATATATAAAAGTCGGATTGGTATATGTATTTGATTTTTTTAATGCACCGGATTTTATAAAAGGCTTTTTTATAAACGGAATATACACGACACTCAGTTGGGTGGTTGCGGTAATGCTGCCGCCAATGGCGATATTTTTTCCGCTGTTTGCGCTGATAGAGGACTTTGGATATTTACCGAGGATAGCATTTAATCTTGACAAATTCTTTTCAAAATGCGGTGCGCACGGCAAGCAAGGTCTGACTATGGCAATGGGAATCGGCTGTAATGCCTGCGGAGTTACGGGCTGTCGCATAATAGAATCACCTAAAGAAAGACTGATTGCGATAGTTACAAATAATTTTATGCCCTGCAACGGAAGATTTCCGATGCTTATTGCGCTGATTACAATATTCTTTTCGGGCAGTGCCTGCGTATTTGCAAGTTCAATAAGCATAGCGTTAATCCTTGTTTTACTGATACTTTTTGCGGTTATGATGACAATGTTTGTGTCTAAAATATTGTCTGTAACGCTCTTAAGCGGCGAGCGTTCGGCTTTTGCGCTTGAACTTCCGCCGTACCGCAAGCCGAGAATTCTAAAAACTATAGTCAGTTCGTTTTTAGACCGTACCTTGTTTGTGCTTGGCAGAGCGGTTATAGTAGCAATTCCGGCAGGAGCGCTGATATGGCTGCTTGCAAATATCTATATTGCAGACAGCTCACTGCTTTCGTATTGTACGGATTTTTTTGACCCGTTCGGCAGAGCCATAGGTCTTGACGGAGTAATTATAATGGCTTTTGTACTCGGCTTTCCTGCAAATGAAACTGTAATACCGATAATAATTATGTCGTACCTTTCAACGGGTACGCTGACTGATTTTGCAAGTTATGAGGAACTTTTTGCATTGCTTACGCAAAACGGCTGGACGCTTACAACGGCAATCTGTACAATAGTAATGTGCATCTTCCACTTTCCTTGCTCCACAACCTGCCTTACAATCAAAAAAGAAACGGGTAGTATGGGCTGGACGATGTTTTCAATAGTTATGCCGACAATGATTGGCATAGCGCTTTGCTATCTGATTTCTCATATTATGTAAATCAACTTAATTTAATAAATCCAAACAGAAAGCCTGCCCTTACATTATGCAAGGGCAGGCTTTGAGGTTATCAAATGAAAACAATATTATAATTAGAATTCATAGATTAAGTATAAAGAAAAGGAGATTATAATGAAAAAATTTATTGCTTAATTAATCGGAAATTAATCAGAAATCAATTTCGAGGTCATAGTAGCAAGCCTTAAGGAGTTTTTCCATTTCTTCCTGACTTGGCTGACGAGGGTTAGAGCCTGTGCAAGCGTCTGCGATAGCATTCTTAGCTGTTTCGGGGAGCTTATCCATAAACTCTTTTTCGTCGATAATGCTTACATCAGCCTTAACGCCGCCCGGGCCGTAGTTCTTAATAGCCTGCGGAATGTCGAGCTGATCGTTCATTGAGCGAAGTTCTGCGATAAGTGCGTCAACGAGTTCTTCTGTTGTTTCGCCCTTAAGGTCGATGAATTTAGCAATCTGTGCATAACGCTCAGCTGCTGTAGCGTCTTTTGAATTATATTTAATTACCTTTGGAAGGTACATAGCATTTGCACAGCCGTGAATAATGTGACCGCCCGAGAATGCAGCACCTGTCTTATGAGCCATTGAGTGAACAATACCGAGAAGAGCGTTTGAGAATGCCATACCTGCAAGGCACTGTGCATTGTGCATAGCATCACGAGCGTCCATATCGCCGTCATATGACTTTTTAAGGTCGTTGTGAATCATCTTAATTGCGTGAAGTGCAAGAGCATCTGTATAATCACAGTTAAGAGTAGATACATATGCCTCAATTGCGTGTGTCATAGCATCCATACCTGTATGTGCTGTAAGCTTTTTAGGCATTGTTTCAGCAAGTGACGGGTCAACAATAGCTACATCAGGAGTAATGTTGAAGTCGGCAAGCGGATACTTGATACCCTTGTCGTAGTCGGTAATTACAGAGAAAGCCGTAACCTCTGTAGCTGTACCGGAAGTTGACGGAATAGCACAGAATTTTGCTTTCTGTCTTAATTTAGGGAAGCTGAACGGTGTGATAAGATCCTCAAATGTGATTTCAGGATACTCATAGAATGCCCACATAGCCTTTGCCGCATCAATCGGTGAGCCGCCGCCCATTGCAACAATCCAGTCAGGCTCAAACTCTCTCATAACGGCTGCGCCCTTCATAACTGTGTCAACAGATGGGTCAGGCTCAACACCCTCAAAGAGTTTAACTTCCATTCCTGCTTCTTTTAAATAATCAACAGCCTTGTCAAGGAAACCGTTACGCTTCATTGAGCCGCCGCCTACTACTAAAATTGCTTTTTTGCCTTCGAGTGTTTTTAAACTTGAAAGAGCATCTTTTCCGTGATAAAGATCTCTTGGTAATGTGAATCTGTACATTATTATGACCCCCTAATAGGAAATATTAGTCACTTTTTTATTGACTAAGGATATTATAACACCTTTTATTTCCAAAGTAAAGGGTTTTTAAGTAAAATTTATGTGAAAATATAGAAAAGTTTTTATTACATCACAAATATTATTATATATAATCACAGAACAGTCACATTATAACCCGTAAATGTTATCAACATCGTTTGCATACTCTTTTACGAGCTCAAGAAAATGCTTTGCAACGGGATTGGTAGCGGATTTACTCCACGCCATAACATAAGAAATGCTTGTGTCAGCATCGCTTAGCGGTATGCTTGAACAGCTTTTGTCCGATGAAAAATTAAGCAGTGAACTCGGAACAATAGAAATTCCCATACCAGCCGCCACTGCCATATACATACTTTTTACATCGTCAAATGTATTTGTGATTTTGGGTGAAATATGGAAAGTGCGGTATAAATCCATAACCTCCATATACAGTATGGGAGAAACATTTTCAGAAAGAAGTACAAGTTTTTCGTTTGCAAGGTCAGCCATAGAAATATTTTTCTGCTTTGCCGCAGTATTTGTTTTGTCCGCAATTACATAAAGCTGTTCGCTGTGGGTTACTATAGACTCGACAGATGAGCTTTCGGGCAGCATATCCCTCGGCATAAAGCAAAAGTCATAATCGCCGCCGAGTACATTGCCGTTTTCCGAACCGTCAAGTTCTTTTACATCAACCGTAATATCGGGATAACGATTGCGAAATTCTTTTATGCATTTTGTCGGAAACGAAAAAGAGGTTTGGTCGCACGCAACCGTAATTCTTCCCTTTCCTCCGTCATGCATCTGCTTTATTATAGATGTGGCTTTGTTCAAGGTTTCTACAATTTCTATTGCGTACGGCAACAAAGTCTTGCCCTCGTTTGTAAGGAGAACATCACGGTGTGAGCGTATAAAAAGCTGTACCCCAAATTCTTTTTCAAGGTCTATTATATATCGGCTTACTGTTGACTGCGAAACATAATTACGCCTTGCCGCCTCCGAAAAATTCAGAGTGCGTGCCACAGAGATAAAGCACTTTAACTGATTTATGTCCATAAATAAAGTTTCCTTTCTATGATATAAGATAAATAGCAATTGAATTATAAAAAGTCAATAATGTTTTTTGAAAAACAAAATATTAATAAAAACTAACTATAAATAAAAAGTCAGAAGATTCCAAAGGGCGCTGACCTTTGGTCGTGTGGGGAAAAAGGATTCTTAAGGGAAAAGGGCCTCGAAAGCCCTGTTCCTTTAAGCGTGCTTTCTTTTGGAGCTTTTCTTTTCACGCAAAAGAAAAGCGGAATCCGCAGAAATTATATATTACAGTAATAATTGTTTTAAGATAATAATGCAGGAATAAATCCGGAAGTGAAAAGCATTTTAACCGGTTTATCCCACATAAATTAACTTTCCTTTCGCTAATTGTATCTTGTTATGCAGGAAGTGAATAAATAAGTCAAAATTGATAAATAATTACATTAAAACTTTAGTTGACCAATTCTTTCCTTTCTGTTATAATTTGAGTATAGCATAATAGTATGCAAAAATCAAATAATAATCAAATACTATAAAACTATAAATAATTATGCGGCAAGGAGCAGTTATGAAAAAAATAGTTATTACAGGTATGGGCGCAGTTACACCTATCGGCATAGGTGTAGATAATTACTGGGAAAATATCACAGCAGGCGTGTCCGGTATAGACACAATCAAAAGTTTTGACGCATCTGAACTTGCGGTTCAGATTGCGGGCGAAGTAAAGAATTTTAACCCGTCGGATTATATGCCGAAAGACTTAATCAGAAAAACAGATCCGTTTATGCAGTATGCATATATTGCTGCAGATGAGGCTTTAAAGCAGAGCAACCTTGAAATTGAACCTGAACGCACAGGTATTGTAATGGGTACAGCTATGAACGGCATTGCTACAATTGCGTTCACTCAAGACGCACTTTCGGGTGCTGCACATAAAAAGGTAGGACCGAGATTTATTCCTAAAATTCTCGGCAACATTGCCGCTGCAAATATCGCAATCGACCACAATATTCAAGGTCCGAGCCTTACCGTAAGCACAGCTTGTTCATCGGGCGGCGATGCAATCAACACAGCTTGTATGTGTATGCAGACAGGCAAAGCCGATGTAATGCTCGCTGTCGGTGCGGAGTCGGTTCTCTGCCCGCTCGTAATTTATTCGCTTGCAAACGCAAAGGCACTTTCACGCAGAAACGACTCCCCCGCTACCGCAAGCAGACCTTTTGATGTTACCCGTGACGGTTTTGTAATCGGAGAGGGCGGCGGTGCGCTTGTTCTCGAAACCGAGGAGCACGCGCTTGCAAGAGGCGCAAAGATTTACGGCGAAGTTCTCGGCTGCGGTAACACAGATGACGCTTACCATGTAACAGCTCCGCATCCGGAAGGAAGAGGCGCTATTGCTTGTATGAAACAGGCTATTGCACAGGCAAATATCGACGCATCACAGATAGGTTATGTAAACGCTCACGGCACAGCTACAAATAAGGGCGATACTGTAGAAACCGCATCAATCAAAAGTGTGTTCAGTGACAAACTTCCGTATGTAAGTTCAACTAAGGGCGCTACAGGCCATATGATGGGCGCAGGTGGCATTACAGAAGTTATTACCTGTGTAAAGGCTATTGAAACAGGAGTAATTCCGCCGACAATCAACTTAAATGAAGTTGACCCCGAGTGCAGCGGAATAGACTTTGTCGCTAACACAGCAAAGAAAGCCGAAATAGATTATGCTATGTCGAACGCATTTGGCTTCGGCGGACAGAATTCAAGCATTATTGTAGGCAGATACAAGGGATAATCCCTAACGATATAAAGGAGAAATTTATGCAGTTTACTTATGATACAGATATGTTTGTAAAAACATTTGAAAGCGAATTTACATGGCTTAACGGCTTTATGAGAAATGTTCGCCGTTTTGGCAATAGAACAGCTGTTATTGACCCTGCCCGTAACATAAAGTGGACATATACAGAATTAAACACAGCTGCAAATAAGTTTGCAAATGCCATGAAAGCAGACGGTGTTAAAAAGGGCGATGTTGTATTTATGCAGCTTTTTAACTCTACAAAATTTTTGCTTGGATATATAGCACCGCAAAAACTCGGCGCTATCGGTAATCCCGCAAACTTTAATCTTTCTCCGGGCGAAACGGCGGAAATCATCGGTCACAACAAACCTACTGTATATATGTATGACACAGAAATCCTTGATACCGTTGTAAAGGCTCTTGAAATCACTTCTCATACTCCAAAGGTAATTATCGCCGTAAACAACTCCGGTAAAGAAATTGAACTTCCGCAGGGACATATTCTTTTTGAGGACTATATAAAAAATGCCTCCGAAGAAAATCCGCCTGTAGATTTTGAGCCGCATATATATGATGAGGTTGTTCGTTTGCAGACTTCGGGCACAACAGGCACACCAAAGGGTGTTCCGCTCAACAATGTAAACGAAGTGCTTTCGGCACACGATGTAATTATGCATTTCCCGCTCAACCCTACCGACATTACAATGAATATGACGCCGTGGTTCCACCGTGGCGGTTTACATTCGGGCGGTCCTACCCCTACTTTGTATGTAGGCGGATGTATTGTAATTCTGCGTAATTTTAACCCTAAGACCTGCCTTGAATATGTAGAGAGCAATAAGATTACTTTTATAACAGGTGTACCGTCAATTCTCACTCTGCTTGCAAGCCGACAGGAAAAGCACCCTAAGAATATTTCTTCTTTAAAGGGTATAATAACTATGGGCAGTCCGCTTGAAAAAGAGGCTTGTATTCGTTTTCAGAATGTGCTTACACCTAATATTTTTAACGGCTATGGCACAACAGAAACATTTTGGAATACATTTTTACGCCCGTACGATTTACCCGAAATGGCAGGTTCTGCAGGTCGTTCATGTACCGATGATGAGGTAAGAATCGTAAATGTTTACGATGAGGGAAAAGCAAATCCAGATGATACTGTTCCTTGTGACGGCAAGACAGAGGGCGAAATAATTATTAAGTGCCCCGGTAAGACAACCTATTGCTATGTGGGCAACGAAAAAGCCACAAAGGATAAATTTGCCGACGGTTGGATGTACACAGGCGATGTAGGCACTTGGGACGAAAATCAATTTATCACAATTTCGGGCAGAAAAGATGATATGATTATCAGCAAGGGCGAAAATATCTACCCTGCAAGAATCGAAGAGGCTATCAATAAGCACCCTAAAGTTTCGGAATGTATAGTAACGGGTGTGCCTGACAGTGTTCGTGGCGAAAGCGTTGCAGCCTATGTTATTCCCGAGGACGAAAGCCTTACTGCCAAGGAGCTTTTTGAATTTTGCGCAAATTCCCCTGACATTTCAAAGTATCAGGCTCCGAGATATTATCGCTTTGTGACAGAATTGCCACATACGGCGACAGGTAAAAAGCAACACTTCAAAATAAGACAGCAGGCTAAAGAAGATTTGAAAAACGGTTTGCTTATTAAAAAATAAAGGGTGATTTTTTGCAGATAAAACCATATTCAAGAAGAATCAATTACTATGAAACCGATATGATGAGCATAGTCCATCATTCAAATTATATCAGGTTCTTTGAGGAAGCACGATGTGACTTTATGGAGCAAATCGGCTGCGATGTAAGAGCACTTGAGGATAAAGGTGTTTCTATTGCCGTTGTTGACGCATACGCAAAGTACATTGTGCCGTTGAAATTTGACGATAAGGTTTATATCACAACAAAACTTACTAAGATGTCGGCAGCAAAAATGGAATTTGAATATGAAATCAGATTTGCTGATACCGATATTCTCGCAACAGTAGGCAAAACATCACATTGCTGTGTAAACCGCTCAAATAAGCCGATGCCTATTAAAAAAGCTGACGCAAACTTGTACGAAACATTGCAAAATTTAATATAAGTTATTTATTAAAGGTTTGTTGAATTGTTGCTTAGCGTAATACTTTGTCAAGTAATTATAAAAATTTGCCAAAACACAATTCATTAAAGTACCGACATAAAACAGAACCGATAAAATAAGAAACCCTCTGTAAGTAAAAACTTACAGAGGGTTTGTTGTTCAGTATGGATTTTAAGTTGGATTTGACTTTATAATTTACTTTTGTCAACAAAGTGGCTGATTAAATCCTTACGGGTAACAATACCTATGAAAACTCCCGAATCATCTGTAACGGGAATAAAGTTCTGATTCAAGGCTCTCTCGTAAAGCTCTTTCATATCAACGCTTATTTTTACAGACGGGTTGAAGTCGGTGCGAATAAGGTCACGCACAAAATACTTTTCCTGCGATTTCATACCCTGCGTTTGCTTTTCGACTATGTACCATAAAAAGTCGCCCTCACTGACTGTGCCGACATACTTGCCGTATTCGTCAATAACAGGTACTGCGGTGTAGCTGTGCGCTTTCATTTTTTCAAGCGCCTGTCTTATGGTGCTGTCTTCATAAATATAAGCCACTGTTTCTTTTGGTTTTAATAGCATTACAATGTTCATTTTATTTCACCGAATTAACTTTCAGATTTGGCGGTCATATATATTTTGCCTATTGCAAATATAATTGCAAACAATAAAAGCGGCGGGTCTTGCTCAAGCAAGCCTGTAAGAATAAAAATTATACTCGGAAAAATTGCCGTCATCATATGCAGTGTGTGGTTTCTGCTGCGATAAAACATTATACAACTTACAATGTGCAGTAAAATTAAAAATACCGTTGAAACAATCCAAAAGTTGCGCATTGTTTCCGACAAAAATCCTTTACCCTGTATTCCGAATCCGCATACCATACAGAAGATTACCGCAAAACCGCCGATTTGTTCAAATGCTTTTAATCCTCTGTTTACCGTGTCTTTCGGCGGCTTGTACTTTTTGTCAATACATCTGAAAATCATCCAAATTATAAATAAAGCCGCAATAACGGGTATTCCGTAAAAATTAAAAAATTGCATTAAATCATCCTAAATATATTATCTGTTTTTATTAATTCTATCACAGTTTTTGATAATTCTCAAGTGCTTTATTCTACAAATTAGCGCAAAATATATATTTTTTACAACAAAAGTGCATAAGTGACAGAATTGTAAATTGATTTTTCAGAAAAAAGATTGTATTATATTAAAGTACACATTTTTGTGAATAGAAAATTTTGGAGGAGATTTCTTGAGCACCGAGAAAAAGCGAAAACGCTTTAGAATAAGCGGAAAGCTTATTTTTAATATAATAGTTCTTGGCATTACCTTTTATCTTATAGTCTTTTTCTGCGTTTCCGAAAACGGAATGATTGACTTGCTTTCTTCACCCGACGGTTTTATATGGGGATGGATAATTGCAGGCATAGTCGCATTTGATATGAATATAGTTATAGACAGTATTGTAACGCAGATACTTATTAGAATACAATATCCCGATTTCAGATTTATTGATGCTCTCAAAGTTGCGCTGGTCGGTGTTTTTTTCGGTGCTGTCACTCCGTCCAACACAGGCGGACAACCTATGCAGTTGTATCTTCTTTCAAAAATGAAAGTCGGAGTCGGGTTCGGCTCGGCGTGTATGACGCAAAAATTTGTTTATTATCAGATTGTTACGGGAGTATTCAGCGTACTTGCCATTATAATAAAGTTTGATTATTTTAAAGCGGCTTTTACCAATATATGGTCTACCCTGTTTATCGTACTCGGCTTTTTGACTCAAACAGTTGTTACCGTTTTGTTTTTGGTTGTATCGTTCAGTCCGAAAATTACAGGTAAAATTATTAAGTTTATAGATAAAATTTTACATAAATTCAAATTTATCAAAAATCCGGATAAAAAAGTGAAATCGCTTAAAGAGCAGGTTGAGCTTTTCCATTCAGGCAACAAACTGCTTTATGAAAATAAAAAGCGTATGATGTTGCTTTATGCTCTCGTTGCACTGCAAGTAATTGCTATCCTCTCTGTTCCGTATTTTGTATATCTTTCTTTTGATATGCACAGCATTGCCGTTGAGCACGGTCAGGTTCCGCTTAATTTTCTTGATACAATTTGTATTCAGTCGTTTGTACTCTTTACTTCAAACCTTGTGCCTCTGCCGGGCGCATCCGGCGGCGCAGAGCTTGCGTTTACAATGTACTTTGGCCCGTTCTTTGTTGTGGGACTTGCAAACAAAATTAAGCCCGCAATCCTGTTGTGGAGATTTATTACATATTACGGCGCAATATTGATTTCCGCTCCGTTCTCTTACCTTACAAAGGGCAAAAGAATAGATGACGCCATTAAGGAAAATGAACTTTCCGAAGAAAACTAACTTGAAGAAATAAAAACAGAATAAGCATAATTTTACTGTTCGGCACATTAAAAAGCAATGATAATGTGCCGAACTTTCTTTTATGTAAATCAAATAAATAATTGCGGCAGAAATATGCAATATTTTTTGAAGAATATTGCAAAAAAACTTGTTTTTGGTTCAATTCTGATTTATAATTATAAAGTAATAAGAGTGAAAGAGGAGATTTATATGGTTACACTTGATAAAATCTATCACGCATCTTATGTACTTAAAGATGTAGTTATCCCTACCCCGCTTGTTAAGGCAACCGCTATCAGCGATGATTGCGAAGTTTACCTTAAGCCTGAGAATTTGCAGATTACAGGTTCGTTTAAGGTAAGAGGCTCGGGATATAAGATTTCTCAGCTCACAGAAGAAGAAAAGAAGCGTGGTGTTATTGCTTGCTCGGCAGGTAATCACGCTCAAGGTGTTGCGCTTGCCGCAACAAAATACGGTATTAAATCACTTATCTGCTTGCCTGACGGCGCTCCGATCTCTAAGGTTGAGGCTACAAAGGGCTACGGCGCAGAGGTTTGTATGGTACCGGGTGTGTATGACGATGCCTACAATAAGGCTTGTGAGCTTCGTGACGAACATAACTATACTTTTATTCATCCCTTTGACGATGAAAATGTAATTGCAGGTCAGGGTACAATCGGTATTGAAATTCTTGAAGAATTGCCTGACGCAGACGCTGTCGTTTGTGCTATCGGCGGCGGTGGACTTATCTCGGGTGTTGCTTGCGCAATCAAGAGCCTTAACCCTAACATCAAGGTTTACGGTGTTCAGGCAGAGGGTGCTCCGTCAATGTACGAGTCAATCAAACAAGGTAAGCCTGTTCATCTTGACAAGGTATCAACTGTTGCTGACGGTATTCAGGTTAAAGAACCGGGTGAGCACACATTTAAGTATGTTCAGAAGTATGTCGATGACATTGTAACCGTAACCGATGATGAAATTTCATCTGCTATTTTAAAACTTATTGAATCACAGAAGATGATTGCCGAGGGCGCAGGCGCTGCACCTCTCGCAGCTGTAATGTTTAACAAACTTCCTGTAAAGGGCAAAAAAGTTGTTTGCGTAATTTCGGGCGGCAACATTGATGTTACTATCCTTTCAAGAGTAATTAAGCGTGGTCTTTTAAGATCGGGCAGATCACAGACACTTTGCATTGAACTTCAGGATAAACCGGGTCAGCTCAAGCAGGTAGCCGATATTATCGCTGAAAAGGGCGGAAATGTTATTTCTATCCACCACGAGCGTGCAAGCGAGGGTACTGATATTAACGGCTGTTACCTAAGAATTGTACTTGAAACAAGAAACTTTGACCATGTAAAAGAAATTACAGACGCACTTATTAACGCAGGCTTTAAGCTTGTATAATATATGGAGGAATTTATTATGGAAAAAATCTATACAAAAAATGCTCCCGATGCTATCGGCCCATATTCACAGGCAGTTGTAGTAAACGGTCTTGTATTTACATCAGGTCAGATTGCTATTAATCCTGCAAGCGGCAATGTTGAGGCTGCAACAATTGAGGCACAGACAGAACAGGTTTGCACAAACCTTAAGAATGTTCTCGAGGCTTCCGGCAGTTCACTTGAAAAGGCTGTAAAGACAGTTTGTTTCTTAAAGGATATGAACGATTTTGCCGCATTCAACGCCGTATATGGCAAGTATTTCACAGAAAAGCCTGCCCGTTCCTGCGTAGCTGTAAAACAGCTCCCTAAGGATGTACTCGTTGAAGTTGAAGTAATCGCCGAAGTTTAATTCTGTATAAAATCTGATGATTTTTTCAAAACAAAAACCTGCACTTTAATTATAGAGTGCAGGTTTTTTGCTTAGTAAACTGCTTTAGATAAATGATCATAAGCCGCAGACAGTATTCTTTTTGAGCTTTCATATTCAAAAGTATTGTAAGCCTCATCAAACGCTAACAGCTTAACGGCTGATAATTCAGACTTTTGAAATTTTACATTCTGATTTTTATATTCAGCAAGAAAATAAACTATTTGCTTTACTGTATCGACTTTGCTCGGAATTATATGCTCGTCGACTACCCTAAAGCCATCAATAAGATTTGCTTTTACACCTACTTCTTCAAATATTTCTCGTAAGGCGGTTTGTTCTTCTGTTTCATCTGCTTCCATATGCCCTTTTGGAAATCCATGAAAGCCTTGAAGCTGCTGCACAATTAAAAATTTATATTCGTTGTTTTCTTTTGTAAATACAACAGCTCCGCAAGATTTTTCGTATTTCATAGGCTGATTAATTTATTCAATCACAAGTTCAACAGGGCAATGGTCGCTGCCGAAAACTTCTGTGTGAATATCGGCGCTGACAAGTCTTGAATCAAGGGCTTTTGATGTGAGAAAATAGTCAATACGCCAGCCTGCATTCTTTTCTCTCGCTTTAAATCTGTATGACCACCACGAGTATATCCCCTCTCTGTCGGGATAAAAATAGCGGAAAGTATCGGTAAATCCGCTGTCTAAAAGCGCAGTCATTTTACCTCTTTCCTCATCTGTAAAGCCTGCGTTTTTGCGATTTGTCTTAGGATTTTTAAGGTCAATTTCATTATGCGCAACATTGAGGTCGCCGCATACGATTACGGGTTTTATTTTTTCAAGATTTTTCAGATATTCTCTGAAAGCGTCCTCCCAAACCATTCTGTAATCAAGTCTTAATAACTCGTTTTTGGAATTTGGCGTATAGCAGGTCACAAAATAATAGTCCTCAAATTCGGCGGTTATCACTCTGCCCTCTTTATCGTGTTCTTCAATTCCAAGTCCGTAGGTTACTCTTATTGGCTCTTCTTTTGTGAAAAGTGCAGTGCCCGAGTATCCCTTTTTTTCGGCGTAGTTCCAATACATATGATAGCCGTCAAGCTGCAAGTCGATCTGTCCTGCCTGCAGCTTAGTTTCCTGCAAGCAAAATACATCTGCATTTACTTCATTAAAAAAGTCAAGAAAGCCCTTTGTTACGCAGGCTCTCAGTCCGTTTACATTCCAAGATATAAATTTCTTCATAATTGCTCCTTATCCTATTATTTCTTCCCATTCTGCCTCTTTAAATCCTGTAAGCACCTTATCACCGTTAATGAGAATGGGGCGTTTTACTAACATTCCATCGGTTGCAAGCAGTTGATATTTTTCTTCAAGCGACATTTGCGGCAGCTTGTCCTTTAAATTCATTGACTTATAAAGCATACCGCTTGTGTTGAAAAACTTTTTAATGTCAAGTCCGCTCATTTCGTGCCATTGCTTTAATTCCTCGGCTGTCGGATTATTTTCAACAATGTGTCTGTCCTCGTAATCGGCACCTTTGCTGTCTAAGAAATTCTTAGCCTTTTTGCAGGTCGAACATTTCGGATATTCTAAAAATAACATAATATCACTCCAAATAAAAAATACAACTATAGTATAAAATATTTTCGGCTAATAATCAACATTTTCGGCTCTTTGCTTGAAAATAATTTTGATTTTATATATAATATTTATTATGGATAAGTTTGAACTTCTAAAACAATACTTCGGCCACGATTCGTTTCGTGACGGTCAGGAAAATATAATAGATAATATTGTAAGCGGCAGAGATGCGCTTTGTATTATGCCTACGGGCGGCGGAAAGTCGATTTGCTATCAGATTCCGGCACTTATGTCGGACGGCATTGCAATTGTGATTTCTCCGCTTATTTCGCTGATGAAAGACCAGGTTACTTCGCTTAATCAAAACGGAATCAGAGCGGCATACATCAACAGCACACTTACTCCCGCCCAACAGTCGAGAGCAATTTATAACGCTATGCGAGGCGAATACAAACTGATTTATGTTGCGCCTGAAAGGCTTGAAGCGCCCGCTTTTCTTAATCTTTGCAACAGTATAAAAATTTCTCTGATTGCGGTTGATGAGGCACACTGTGTGTCGCAATGGGGTCACGACTTTCGCACAAGCTATTTGAAAATATCCGATTTTATTTCTAAACTTGATGACAGACCGGTCGTTTCCGCATTTACGGCAACGGCTACCGACGCTGTAAAAAGGGATATTCTAAATCTGCTCGGTCTTAAAAATCCTTTTGAAATAACAACGGGTTTTGACAGAAAAAATTTGTTCTTCGCCGTAAAGCGTCCGCAAAACAAGCAAAAAGAATTACTCGCCATTGTGAGCGAACACAAAAATCAGAGCGGAATAATTTACTGTGCTACCCGTAAAAATGTAGAAAAAGTCAGCGATTTTCTCAATGAAAACGGCTATGATTCTCTGATTTATCACGCAGGATTGAGCAATGAAATACGAAGCAAAAATCAGGACGATTTCATTAATGACAGATGCAATCTGATTGTTGCCACCAATGCTTTCGGAATGGGAATTGATAAGCCCGATGTGCGCTTTGTGGTGCATTATAATATGCCGAAAAATCTTGAAAACTACTATCAGGAGGCAGGCAGAGCAGGTCGTGACGGCGAAAACTCCGATTGCATTTTGCTGTACAGCCCCAGTGATGTTCATACACAAAAATTTTTTATTGAAAATAATGACGAGAATGCCGAACTTACCGAAGAACAGCGTGAAAAAATCAAGAAAAATGATTACTATAAACTTAATAAAATGGTAGGTTACTGTACATCTACCACCTGCCTTAGAAATTATATTCTAAACTACTTCGGTGAGTATCACACAAACGAGTGCAAAAACTGCTCGACTTGCCTTAAAGAATACAAGCTTACTGATGTAACGGTAGATTCACAGAAGATTCTTTCTTGCATTATACGAACAGGGCAGCAGTTCGGCACTTCTACAATATCCGCCGTGCTTGCAGGCTCAAAAAGCGAGAATATTTACAAATACAGGTTAAATAATCAGTCTACATATGGCATAATGAGTGACAAGCGCAGAACGGTTATAAACGAGCTTATAACAAGGCTTATTGACGAAGAATATATAACTCAAACCGAGGACAAATACCCTGTTTTAAAGGTAACGCAAAAATCATATCCGATTTTGAAAGGGCAAAAAAGCCTTACAATGCGCCTCGCCGTTAAAGAGGAGCTGCACAGAGAAATTCAGCATACAGAGGTTGATAAGGTGTTGTTTGACAAACTTAAGGAGCGCAGAAAATATCTTGCGGATAAAGCCAGCGTTCCTCCGTATGTTATATTCAGCGACGCATCTTTGCGTGATATGTGCGCAAAACTTCCGACAAACGAAAATGATTTCTTAAGAATATCCGGTGTCGGTATTAAAAAGCAGGAAAAATACGCAAAAGAATTTATCCAGATTATTAAGGAATATAAGGAAGAAAAGTTTTAAAATACGGCATACCATTTCTATAATTTAACATTGAAATGGTATGCCGTTTCTGATTACAAATCCTGCAAATCTGCGCTTGGAATATCGCTTTCAAGATTATCTCTTGCTAAGTCGTTGTCTATATAAGAATAAAAATTTGAAATAGGTCTTTCGCTGTGCGGTTTACTGTGATACACTTTTTGTGACGGCGGCTGTGTGCCTGCAATTATCGGATTGGCTTTTTCGTTGCTAAGTTTAGCTCCGCCCTGCAATTCGGGTACAATCTCTGCTCTGTTTTTATTTTTATCGTAAATGTTATCTGCCCTGTGCATTCCTTTTTTAGCCATAAAAATCACCTCAAAAGTATTTTGCACAGTAAAAACAGAATTATTAGCATATGAAATAAAGAGCCTTACAATAAAAGCAAAATAAACATATAAAAAATCCTGCCTGAAAAATCAGACAGGATTTTGAATTTATTAAAGGATTTAATTAGCAAACACCCTGAGCAATCATTGAATCTGCAACCTTCTCAAAGCCTGCGATGTTAGCACCTACTACATAGTTGCCCTCATAGCCGTACTTCTTAGCAGCATTGTCAATGTTGTGGAAAATATTAACCATAATGTTCTTAAGCTTAGCGTCAACTTCCTCAAATGTCCATGAAAGGCGCTGTGAGTTCTGTGACATCTCAAGAGCAGAAGTAGCAACACCGCCTGCGTTAGCTGCCTTACCCGGAGCGAAGAGTAAACCTGCCTCCTGGATGAGCTTTGTAGCCTCAAGAGTTGTAGGCATATTAGCGCCCTCTGCTACTGCATAGCAACCGTTAGCGATAAGTCTCTTAGCATCGTCAGCGTTAAGCTCGTTCTGTGTAGCACATGGAAGAGCAACATCACACTTAACTGACCAATCGAATTTACCCTCATGGTACTCTGCATTTGGACGGTAGTTCTTGTACTCTGAAAGTCTGCCTCTCTTAACTTCCTTGATTTCCTTAACAGCGTCAAGGTCGATACCCTCTGCATCGTAAACCCAACCTGTTGAATCAGAAAGTGTAACTACCTTAGCACCAAGCTCTGTAGCCTTCTGTGTAGCGTAAATAGCAACATTACCTGCACCTGAAATACAAACTGTAGCACCGTTGATGTCTTTACCGTTGCACTTGAGCATTTCCTCTGTGAGGTAAAGAAGACCATAACCTGTAGCCTCTGTTCTTGCTAAAGAACCGCCCCAGTTGAGGCCCTTACCTGTAAGAACACCCTCATATACATTTCTGATTCTCTTATACTGACCGAACATATAGCCAATCTCACGAGCGCCTGTACCGATGTCGCCTGCAGGAACGTCTGTGTCAGCACCGATGTGCTTGCAAAGCTCTGTCATAAAGCTCTGGCAGAAAGCCATAACTTCGTTGTCGCTCTTGCCCTTAGGGTCAAAGTCAGAGCCACCCTTACCGCCGCCGATAGGAAGACCTGTTAATGAGTTCTTGAAAATCTGCTCAAAACCGAGGAACTTAATTACGCCAAGGTTTACAGACGGATGTAATCTTAAACCGCCCTTGTAAGGTCCGATAGCGCTGTTGAACTGTACACGGAAACCACGGTTTACCTGTACCTTGCCGTTATCGTCAACCCAAGGAACTCTAAACATAATAACACGCTCAGGCTCTGTGATTCTTTCGAGAATTGCGTTCTCCTGATACTTAGGATTAGCCTCAAATACAGGCTCAAGTGATGTTAAAACTTCTGTAGCTGCCTGAATAAACTCAGGTTCATTTGGATTTTTTGCTTTAAGCTTTTCGAGCTGTTCACTTACATACGACATTGTATGTTCCTCCTTATTAATTCAAAACAATTTATCATTACCACAATTAAATATTGTTTGTGGCTTTCGACATACTTATAATACTACTTTTTTAACCGTTTTGCAAGTTTTTTAAATAAAGTTTATAAACTTGTTAATATTTAGCTATTATTTTATCGAAAATAAAAATATTTTACCTAAGTTATGAAAGTTGCTTGTGCTCGAGTTGCTTTGAAATAAGTTTTTAACACCGACTTACCGTTTTGTATAGTTCATCGGTTGAATTTTTAACATTTGCTTTAGTTGCAAACGCACATAAACAATGATATAATACAAATAGTAATATTTTGAAATGCGGTGATTTTATGGACTACACTAAACGATTAAGGGAATTAAGAATCGCAAACGGATATACTCAAGCGGAGATTGCTTTTCTGCTACATACAAGGCAGGAACAGTACAGCAAATATGAAAGCGGAAAGCGTGAGTTGCCTATAAAGCATTTGATTTCACTTTGTATGATTTACAGAGTGTCAAGTGATTACATTCTCGGTCTTGATAAATTCAATAAATAACGGTTATGTAAATTTTATAGATTAAGAATTAACTCATTGTTCGGATTTTAAAATGATAATTTTATTTTAAAATTTCAAGGAATAACCTATCCCCTTTTAAGGCAAAAAATTACCGCCGACTATTGTCGACGGTTCGTTGCACAATAAAACAGGTCACTTCCGATTTCTCAAAAGTGACCTTTAATTTTTTATCAAATATCGTTTCTTACGATATCTTCGTAGCTTTCTCTCTTAACAATAACTCTTGACTTGCCGTTGTTTACCATAACAATGGCAGGACGAGGGATTCTGTTGTAGTTAGATGCCATTGAGTAGTTATATGCACCTGTTGAAAGAACAGCAAGTGTATCGCCTACTGTAACAGGAGCTACCTGTGTGTGTTCCTGTACAAGGTCGCCGCTTTCACAGCACTTACCTGCAACGGTAACGGTCTGTGTAGCCTCTTTGTCTGCGTGGCTTGCGTTTACTACTGTGTAATCAGACTGATAAAGCGCATATCTGATGTTGTCGGTCATACCGCCGTCGACAGATACATAGGTTCTGATGTCAGGGATTTCTTTGATACCGCCGACGGTGTAAAGCGTAATACCTGCCTCACCGACGATTGAACGGCCCGGCTCAATAAAGATGTAAGGTACAGGCACATTGTGTTCCGCAGCCTTTGCTTTTACGGCAACAGATACTTTTTCCATATAATTCTCATAAGGAACAGGCTCGTCGCTGTTTACATACATAATGCCAAAGCCGCCGCCAAGGTTTAAGTTGCTGATTGTAACACCAAGCTCGTCCTTAATTTTGCCGATGAAGTCCATCATAATTTCTGCAGCTGTAACGAATGGGTCAATATCAAAAATCTGTGAACCGATGTGGCAGTGAAGTTCTGCAAGGTTTACATTTTCATATTCAAGTGCCTTTTTAACAGCCTCAAAAGCCTCGCCTGTTTCAAGTGCAAAGCCGAACTTTGAGTCAATCTGACCTGTTCTGATAAAGTTATGTGTGTGAGCGTCAACACCAGGCTTGATTCTGAATGAAATCTTTGCCTTTTTACCGAGTTTGCTTGCAATTTCGTTTAAAAGCTCAAGCTCGTAAAGGTTGTCGACTACAAATGTGCCGACGCCTGCGTTAAGTGCAAATTCAATTTCAGCGGCTGTTTTATTGTTGCCGTGGAAATGGGTTTTCTCCATAGGAAAACCTGCCTGCTGTGCTGTATAAATCTCGCCGCCCGATACTACATCAAGTCCGAGATGCTCTTCGTTTGCAATTCTGCAAAGCTCCTTACAGCTAAGCGCCTTGCTGGCATAAAGCGGCATGCCGTTGCCGTTGTAGAACTTTTTGAAAGACTCAACATATGAACGGCAGGTTGTTCTGATTGTGTTTTCGTCAAGCACATAAAGCGGAGTGCCGTACTCCTTTGCAAGCTCAACTGTGTCGCAACCGCCGATTGTAAGATGTCCTTTTTCGTTAATGTTTAAGCAATCATTTACAAACATTCTCTCATACCTCCTGATATTTATTTTCGCAGCCTTTTATTCGGTCTGCAAAATATGTGACTCTATAAGAGCCTTTATTTCCTCTTTGCCATATCCGTCCTGTGCCGAAAACTCTATCATAGGTAAATCTTCGATTGTGCTGAAAATATCCTGATAGTATTCAAGCTGTAGTTTCTGGTTTGTTTTGTTCAGCTTGTCACGCTTTGTAAGCACTACAGCAAATGGGTAATTACTTTTGTAAAGAAAGTCCACCATCTCAAGGTCATCGTCTGTCGGAGGATGACGCATATCGAGAATTTGGATAATCAGCTTAATGTTTCTTTCCTGCGCAAAATAGCCCTCTACAAGCTCTGCCCAGCGTTTCTTTTCGTTTTTGGAAACCTTTGCGTAGCCGTAACCGGGCAGGTCAACCATACGAAATTCCTTTAATTTATAGAAATTTATAGTAGCGGTTTTACCCGGCTGTGCGCTGACTCTGGCAAGCGCTTTTCTCTGCACAAGTTTGTTGATAAGCGAGGATTTTCCGACATTTGAATGTCCTGAAAAAACAATTTCGGGCATATCAGATTTTGGCAGTTGTTCTTTTGTGCCGGCGGCAAATTCAAATTGTACTTCGTTAAAATTCATTTACCTCACCCCTACTGTCTGATGTTTTCCGATTTGGTAGTTACCGTATTATCAGCAACTGCGTTCCATTGCTTTTCTGAAATTACAGGTACATCGACTATTGCAATCGGGACTACCTGCGAGAAACTTGTTACAGGAATAAAACTTACTTTTTCCTTTACAACAGGGTCTATTTCCTCAAGGTCTGCTTCATTTTCCTTTGGAATGATAACGGTTTTAATGCCCGATTTATATGCAGCCATACTCTTTTCTTTTAAGCCGCCTATCGGCATTACATTGCCTCGTAGGGTAATTTCACCTGTCATTGCAACATCACGCTTTACGGGCTTTCCTGTTAAAGCTGAATAAATGGCGGTTGCCATTGTAATACCCGCAGAAGGACCATCCTTTGGTACAGCACCCTCGGGAGCGTGAATGTGAATATCTTTATTTTTGTAGAACTGCGGATTAATTCCGAGTGAATTTGCGTGACTTCTTATGCAAGTAATGGCAGCCTTTGCCGACTCCTGCATAACATCACCGAGAGAACCAGTAAGCTCAAGTTTGCCCGTGCCCTCCATAACTGCAACTTCAATCGGTAAAAGTTCACCGCCGACGCTTGTCCAAGCAAGTCCGTTTACAGTGCCGATTTCGTCCTTTGACGGCAATTTATCGGTTGTAAATTTCTTGTGTCCGAGCATTTCAAGAATTTCTTTGTCTGTAATTTTAAAAGTTTCCTGTTCGTCTTCAAGTTTTTTAACTGCGCATTTACGGAGCACATTTCCGATTAATCTTTCAAGAGTACGAACACCCGCCTCTCTTGTATAAAAATCAATTAGGAAATACAGCGCCGATTGAGTAAATTTAACCTCTTTAGCGGTAAATCCGCACTTTTCAAGCTGCTTTGGAACAAGGTGCTTTTTAGCGATATTAAATTTTTCTTCTCTTGTATAGCTGTCAAGCTCAATGATTTCCATTCTGTCACGCAACGGTGCGGGAATTTGTGATACATCATTGGCTGTTGTAATGAACATTACATTAGACAAATCAAAAGGAATATCAATATAATGGTCAACAAACTTGTTGTTCTGTTCCGAATCGAGGACTTCAAGCAAAGCGGATGTAGGGTCACCTTTGTAATCGCTGGCAAGTTTGTCGATTTCGTCAAGAATAAGAACAGGGTTGTTTGAACCTGCGTTCTGAATAGCAGTCATAATTCTGCCCGGAATAGAGCCGATGTAAGTTCTTCTGTGACCTCTGATTTCTGCCTCGTCACGCACGCCGCCGAGGGCAATTCTTTGGCTCTTTCTGCCGACAGCCTTTGCGATTGACTGTGCAATCGAGGTTTTGCCGACACCCGGAGGGCCTGCAAAACAGATAATCTGACCGTCCTGCGAACCTCTCAATTTTGTAACGGCAAGCTGCTCAATGATTCTTTCCTTGATTTTAGCAAGTCCGAAGTGAGATTTATCAAGTTCTTTTCTTAACTTGGTAACGGAAATTTTATCTTTGGTAGCTGTGTTCCACGGAAGGTCAAGCACTGTGTCAAGATAAGTCCTGATTACAGACGCCTCCTGACTTCCGTAAGGCATACGCATAAGTTTTTTGCACTCCTTGATAAGCGCATTTTCTGATTCCTCGGCAAGACCTAAAGCATATATTCTTTCAGCATATGCCTCCGCCTCGGCAGACGGATTATCGTCCTCGCCGAGTTCTTCCTCAATAATCTTCTTCTGTTCTCTAAGAAAATAATCTCGCTGATTATCTTCGATTCTGTCTCTTGCTTTCTGAACAATATCCTTTTCAATAGAAAGAATATAGGTTTCATTTATAAGAATGTCAAGCAACATATCCAGTCGCTCGGTTTGGTCAAGTTCTTCAAGAATGGTCTGCTTTGCCTGATAATCAAGCACAATGTTGTCAGCTATGTAGTCTGCAAGCTCGCCGCAAGACTTACAAGAGGCAACTTTAAATATAATATCATTCGGAACTCGAGGAGCTACCTTGACATAGTTTTCAAATTCCAATCTGACAGCACGCATCAAACCGAGTTGTTCGGAGGTGTGCTTAAACTTTTTATCCGGATACGGCTCAACTTCGGCCATAAGACAATTTTTATCGAATACAGGAGTTACAATTCCGGCTCTGAATTTGCCCTCAATAACAACTCTTGTTGAGTTGTCGGGCTGTTTGATTACCTGAACTATTTTTGCAACTACGCCTGTTGAGTAGCATTTTGTAATATCAGGGTCGTTTTCGGCAGCGTCTTTCTGTGTAACAAGAAAAATAAGCTGATCGTTTTTCATAGCGGCATTTATAGCACTGATGCTCTTCTTTCTTCCCACATCAAAATGAATGAGCGCTTTCGGAAAAACAACAAGTCCTCTGAGCGGCAGAACGGGCAAAAGTATTAAATTATCGTTTCTATCGTCCATTTTCTATCCTCCCATCACAATTTATTTCACAAATTAAAAACATAATCTAAATCCGATCGGTTCTTTGTAAGAGTTGGTAAATTATGGTTTAACTCACAGTTTAGGAAAATAATTTAAAATTTAGGTCAAGCCTTTTTAAAGGCTTGCGGGTTTGGGCAGCGCCCATAATATTTTCCTATATTACAATTTATCAAGTGCAAACAGCTACGCTGTTTGCGTGCTAAAACTTAAGTTTGAAAAAACAGGTGACAGCCATTAAAAAAGACCTATATTTTATTAATGAAATAACGAATTTCTTTTCTTATTGCTATCGCTTTTAAAGGCTAACGCTGTTGTGTTCAAGCCGCCAAACAGCAAGCTGTTTGGCTATCGTTAGATTGTATAAACGGAAAGTATTTGTGGGCTTTGCCCACACCCACGACCTTTGAAAAGGTCGACCAAACTTTTATAATTGCTTTTCCAATTTATTCCGCTAAACCGTAATTTACCCAACTTTTGATAAAGAACCTTTTAATCAAAAAAAGCTGTATTGTTTTTTCGGCAATACAGCTTTAATTATTTACAATACTTTAAGAAGCTGTGCTTCGTTTTTGACGCTTCTTTGCATCTTGTTTTAAGTTTATCGAAACAGCCGCCTTGTCTTCATTTCTGAGAAGTTCGGGTTCGCTGCCCTCGGTTACAACCTTTTCAGTGATTGTTACCCTTTCAATAGTCGGATCGGACGGAATTTCAAACATAAGGTTTGTGAGTATTCCCTCCATAATTCCTCTTAGTCCTCTTGCACCTGTTCTCTGTTCCTGCGCTTTTTTGGCAACTGCTTTTAAAGCATCATCTTCAAATACAAGTTCAACATTGTCAAGCTCAAAGAGTTTTTTATACTGCTGAACAATTGAATTTTTAGGAACTGTAAGGATTTGCACAAGAGCATCGGTATCAAGACCGCTTAGAGCCGTAATAACGGGAAGTCTGCCGATAAGCTCCGGAATTATGCCGTACTTAACAAGATCGTGTGCAGTAACATCTTTCATCCAATAGGTTTCGTCAAGCTCTTTTTTATCCTGAATAAATGACTCGAAGCCGATTACGGAAGAGCCTTTGCGCTTTGTAACAATCTTTTCAAGACCGTCAAAAGCACCGCCGCAGATAAACAGAATATTCTTTGTGTTTATCTGTAAAAATTCCTGTTGCGGATGTTTTCTGCCGCCCTGCGGAGGCACATTGGAAACAGTACCCTCAATAATTTTGAGCAATGCCTGCTGAACACCCTCACCGCTTACATCACGGGTGATAGACGGATTTTCCGATTTACGGGCAATTTTGTCTATTTCATCAATGTAAATAATGCCTCGCTCTGCTTTTTCAATGTCGAAATCAGCAGCCTGAATAAGCTTTAATAAGATGTTCTCTACATCTTCGCCGACATAGCCAGCCTCCGTAAGTGTGGTGGCATCTGCAATGGCAAACGGAACATCAAGTGCTTTTGCAAGAGTTTGAGCAAGCAAAGTTTTACCTACGCCTGTCGGGCCGAGCAAAAGAACATTACTTTTTGAAAAATCAACATCGGTTTCGTTTGAAAACACTCTCTTGTAGTGGTTATAAACAGCAACACTGAGCGTAACTTTTGCGGCATCCTGACCGATTACATATTCATCAAGAATTTCCTTGATTTCCTTAGGCTTAAGGAGCTTTGGAATAGAAACGGTATCATCTTTTTTAGCAAGCTCTGCGTCAACCGCTGTGTTCTCGAGTTCTTCTGTCTGCTCAAGAATATTCATACATAAATCAACGCACTGGTCGCAAATATACACGCCGTTGCCTGCAATCAGACGGCCAACCAATTCCTGTGGCTTTCCGCAAAAAGAGCAGTATATTTCTTTTTCGTTGTTTTTGTTTGCCATTAAGATTTCCTCACCTTATCTTTTTTCAATAACCTTATCGATAAGACCGTATTCAAGAGCCTGCTGAGCAGTCATAAAGTTATCTCTGTTAGTATCTCTTGCGATTACATCAATCGGCTGTCCTGTATTATCAGCAAGAATCTGATTAAGACGCTGTTTCATATCAAGAATGTGTCTTGTATGAATTTCCATATCTGTAGCCTGGCCTTGTGCACCGCCTGACGGTTGGTGAATCATAATGTCACTGTTTGGAAGAGCAAGACGCTTGCCCTTTGCGCCGGCTGCAAGGAGGAATGCACCCATACTTGCCGCCATACCCATACAAATAGTGGATACATCACATTTGATGTAATTCATTGTATCAAATATTGCAAATCCATCTGTAACACTGCCGCCGGGGCTGTTGATATAAAGGCAAATATCCTTTGTAGGATCCTGGCTCTCAAGGTAGAGTAGCTGTGCTACTACTACACTTGCACTTGCACTGTTCACTTCTTCTGTGAGCATAACGATTCTGTCATTAAGAAGTCTTGAATAGATGTCGTATGAGCGTTCGCCACGGCTTGTCTGTTCAAGTACATATGGTACTAATGCCATTTGATCAAAACCTTTCATTATAGTAAATAGTAATTAACAAAAACAGGTTAATTATTCAAATTATTTAATAACTACACTGTCCTTTACCATATTAAGAGCCTTTTCAGCCTTAACATCAAGTGTAAGTGTTTCGGCAGGAACTGCACCCTTAACTGTTTCAACATCTACCTTGTAAGCTTCTGCCATCTTGTTGTAAGCCTCATCAAGGTCAGCGTCTGTTACTTCAATATTCTCTTTCTTAGCGATTGTTTCAAGAGCAAGTCTTAACTGAACTCTCTTTTTAGCCTCGTCGGCATACATCTTCTTTAAGCCGTCAAGGTCAATACCCATATACTGGAGGTATGTGTTCATATCAATACCCTGTGAACGGATTCTCATCTCGAAATCTCTAACCATTTCGTTTACCTGGTTGTCATACATAGCCTGTGGGATTTCGCCCTCAAGAAGTTCGATAAGTTTTTCGGCAATCTGATTGTCCTTATCCTTTTCAGCTTCATCCTCAAGACGGGCAGCGATTGTTTCTTTAAGCTCATCTCTGTATTCTGCTACAGTTTCTTTCTCTGAAACATCCTTTACAAACTCATCGTCAACTTCAGGGAGTTCCTTAGCCTTAATCTCGTGAAGCTTAATCTTGAACTCTGCGTCCTTACCTGCGAGCTCTTCAGCCTGATACTCTTCAGGGAACTTAACATTGATAGAGAACTCTTCATCAGTGCTGTGACCGATAATCTGCTCCTCAAAGCCCGGGATAAAGTTGCCTGAACCGATTGTAAGGTTGTAGTTTTCAGCCTTACCGCCGTCAAATGCAACGCCGTCAACAAAGCCTTCAAAGTCGATAACTGCGATGTCGCCGTTAGCAACAGGTCTGTCCTCAACTGTTACCATTCTTGAGTTACGGTCACGAACCTTCTCGATTTCTTCGTCAATAAGCTCGTCTGTAACTTCTGTTGACTTCTTTGTTACTTCAAAGCCAAGGTAGTTGTTGATTTCCATATCAGGCTCAACAACGATGTTTGCCTTGAAAGTAAAGCCGTTCTCAACCTCTGTAACTTCGATTGATTCAACTGCAACAATCTTTACGCCTGCCTCTTCTGCTGCGTTGTAAAGAGCCTCAGGATAGCAATCCTGCATAGCGTCATCATAGAATACTTCTTTGCCGTACATTTTCTCAATAATGTGGCGTGGAGCTTTGCCCTTTCTAAAACCGGGAATGTTAATTTTCTTAACTTCCTTCTTGTAAACTGTGTTAAGTGCTTTTTCAAAAGTTTCTCCGTCAACTGTAACAACTAACTCGTATGAATTAGCCTGCTCAAGTTTTTTGCTTTCTTTTAATGCCATTTTTTGAAATCCTCCAAATTTGATTTTTTATACAAATATAATCAGTATCAGTTCATTATAACACAAAAATTCAGTTTTGCCAATACTCAAAAGCAAATTTATGCTTATTATCGTACCAAAATCGGCATAAATGCGAGTCGGTCGCAAGAGATCAGCTTAAAATTTATACCTTTATAATCACCCTCAACGGCATACCGCATATTTGATTTGCCGTGAATGTGTCCGTAATAGCATCTTTTTATATTGTGTTTTAATAATACATTCATAATTTCGCTGCATTCGGTGTTGCAGTAGACAGGCGGATAGTGCAGAAAAACCACAGGCTCAAGCCCTGTTTTTTCCGCCTCTGAAATCGACATTTCAAGTCTGCCTACTTCACGGTTAAGTACCTTTATATCAGCGTCAGACTCATTTTCGAGAAACCATCCTCTCGTACCGCAAATTGCTTTATTGTCGCAAACATAAGTGTTGTTAAAAAGGATATTTATCGAATTAAGTTTGTTATTGTCGAGGAACTTTTCAATTTTACTTTTGGTTCCCCACCAATAATCGTGATTGCCCTTGAGAAAAATTTTCTTGCCGGGCAAATCATCAATATATTTAAAATCGGTATATGTTTGTTCAAGCTTCATTGCCCAGGAAATATCACCTGCAATCATAACCGTATCATCATCGGTAACAAGTGTATTCCAATTTTTTGTAAGCCTTTCGACATAGTTGTCCCAGCCCGCAAAAATATCCATCGGCTTATCTTCGCCGAGTGACAAATGAAGGTCAGCTATCGCAAATAAACTCATTATTTGATGTTAAGTGCATCAAGAACATACTGAGGCATTGAATTTACCTCTGTAACATCTGAAAAACGAGCCTTTTTGTCCTTAAGTGCTGCAAGAGGTGCAGGCACAGGAGCATTTGAAACCTCGAATAGCTTTTCAACCATATCAAATTCATTTTCAGGAAGGTCTGTGCCGTCTGAAACAGCCTCAAGAACAGCCTTAGAGAACTTGTATGGGCTTGCTGTCGATGCGATAACAGACGGAGTTGTGTCGCCTGTCTGCTCAACATACTGCTCATATACATTAACGGCAACCGCTGTGTGAGTATCGCAGAGGTATTTATCTGTGTCGAACAAAGCCTTGATTGTAGCTTTTGTCTGCTCATCGTTGCAGAACCCGCCGAAGAATTTAGATGTGATTTCAGCCTTGATTTCGTCGGAAACCTCGTACTTGCCTACAGTCTTGAGAGCAGTCATAAGCTCTTTTGTAGTATCGGCATTGTTGCCCGAAAGCTTGTAAAGAAGTCTTTCAAGGTTGCTTGATACGAGAATGTCCATTGAAGGTGAAATTGTTGTATAGAAATGTCTGTTTTTGTCATAAACACCTGTCTTAATGAAGTCAGAAAGAACATTGTTTGAGTTTGACGCACAGATGAACTTGTTGATTGGAAGTCCCATAATGCTTGCGTAGTATGATGCAAGAATATTGCCGAAGTTACCTGTCGGAACTACAACATTAATCTTGTCGCCCATAGCGATTTTGCCTGCATTTACGAGGTCGCAGTAAGCAGAAATATAGTAAACAATCTGTGGAAGAAGTCTGCCCCAGTTAATTGAGTTTGCAGAGCTGAAAAGCATATTGTTAGCCTCAAGCTTTGCGGAAATTTCAGGAGTAGTAAAGATTTTCTTAACGCCTGTCTGTGCGTCGTCAAAGTTACCCTTAATAGCGCAAACTGTAACATTGTTGCCTTCCTGAGTGTTCATCTGGTGCTTCTGCATTGGACTTACACCGTCAACAGGATAGAAAACGATAATTTTTGTATGGTCAACATCTTTAAAGCCTTCAAGAGCAGCCTTACCTGTGTCGCCCGATGTGGCAACAAGAATTACTGCATCTTTGCCGTCGTATGTCTTTTTAAGTGATTTTGTAAGAAAATGAGGAAGAATCTGGAGTGCCATATCCTTAAAAGCACAAGTCGGACCGTGCCAAAGTTCAAGAATATTAAGTTCCTTGCCGTTGAGCTTTGCGTAAGCCAAAGGAGCAGGATTGTCACTGCCGAACTTCTCTTTTGTGTAGGCATTTTCAACACAATCGTTGATTTCTTCTTCTGTAAAATCAGAAAGAAAATCAGCGAAAACTTTTTTTGCTCTGCCCTTGTAATCAAGCTTTAAAAGCTCATTAAATGTTTCTGCGGAATATTTAGGAAATTCCTGTGGCACAAAAAGTCCGCCATCCTTAGAAATACCCTGGGCAATTGCCTGAGCGGCCGATACAACTTCGGCTGCATTTTGAGTACTGTTATACAACATATAAATCTTCCTTTCAGAGTTGCTTTACACAAAGTACATTTTACTACATAATTTATCAAATGTCAAAGTTTTCAAAGAAATTAACTGCATTTTCATAAAAAATTTTATCAATTATGGCTTCTTGATAGTTTTTTTGCAGAAAAAGATTATAAATTTCATTTAGATTTCTGTTATTTCTGATGTCATACGGCAAGATTCCACCGTCAAAATCACTTCCAAGGCATACATAATCTTCTCCGCCGAGCGACAAAAAATGCTCTGCGTGCTTTAGAATATCATCAATGCAGGCTTTTTCGGGTTCGTTATTGAGAAACGCATTATGAAAATTAAGTCCTATAATTCCGCCGTTTTTAAATATGATTTTTGCCTGTTCGTCTGTAAGATTTCTTTTGTGCGCAGTAACCGCTCTTGCGTTTGAATGGGTGGCTATAAACGGTTTTTCTGCGATTTCGCACACATCATAAAAAAGTTTATCGCTTGCGTGTGATACATCAATGACAATACCTTGATTTTCAAGTTCACATACCGCTTTTTTGCCAAACTCCGTTATGCCTGTCGGGTGCTCTGCCATTGCGCCGTCACCGATACAGTTTGTATCGTTCCAAGTAAGGGTTGCTGTTTTTATGTTGCTGTCGGCAAGGTATTTTATATATGAAATATCATTGTCGATTATTTTGCAGTTTTCAAGTGTAAACATTGCAAGTTTGTTTTTTGTTGAATTATTAATTTCTTTAAAAGAATCAACAAGATTTATATTGTTGATTTTACATTCTTTCGTAAGTGTAATTTTGGCTTTTTCAAACAGTGCTCTGCCCTGTTTTATGCTTAAATCATCGGGAATCCATACCGCAAAGCACTGCAAATATTTTTCAAAATCCACATCTGTCTGAACTTCATAGTCGGAACAGGAAAAGCCGTGGCTCATAGTCACGGCTTTGTAAAGTGTATCACAATGTAAATCAAATACTTTCATAAGAAGCTCCTTCAAAAGCATTTTCAATATAGTTGATGTCAATTACTTTGCCGCTTTCTGGCTCGGTAAATACTTCGCTGACATCAAAGCGGAAATAAGCGTCAAGCTGTTTTTCGGCAATATACATTGCGGCGGTTTTTCTTATTCTTGAGATTTTCCTGCGGTCAACGGCCTCATACGGACGGGCAATAAAATTAGCCGCCCTTGTTTTTACTTCCGTAAATATAATATATTCGCCTTTTTGAGCAATTATATCAATCTCACCGCATTTTTGTCTGTAATTGCGTTCAAGAATTTTATAACCGTTTTTCTTTAGGTAACGCTCGGTAAATTTTTCGCCGATGTCGCCCTTTTGTTTTGTTGTAAATAACTTCATAATTATTTATACAGCTTTTTAAGAAAACTTTTGCGGTGGTACGGGCACGGGCCGTATTTAAGAATAGCCTCTCTGTGTACCTTGGTTCCGTATCCTTTGTGTTTATCAAAACCGTACATGGGATATTCTTCGGCATACTTATATAAAAGTCTGTCCCTTGACACTTTTGCAAGGATAGATGCACAAGCAATCGACATAGATTTTGCGTCACCTTTTACAATGCACTCGGCGTCAATGTCAATCGGCGGAATTTTATTTCCGTCAATCATTGCGTAGTCTGCCTTTATGTCAAGACCGTCAATTGCTCTGCGCATCGCAAGCATTGTTGCATTCAGTATATTGATTTCTTCGATTTCGTCAACCGTAGCGTAAGCTATTGAGTATGACAGCGCCTGTTCTCTTATAACATCAAACAAGGATTCACGCTTTTTCTCGCTTAATTTTTTTGAGTCGTTTACACCGTCAATAATCACACCCTCGGGCAATATAACGGCGGCGGCGCAGACTGGACCTGCGAGAGGGCCTCTGCCTGCCTCATCAACTCCGCAAACCGATTTATAACCTTTTGCAAGCGCCTCTTTTTCAAATTCAAGCCAATCCATTGTTTCACCTTTTATCTTTCGGGCATTTCAAGAGTGATTCTGCCGAGTTTTCCGCTTCTGAATTCATCAAGCAGCATAATTGCGGCTCTCTCTGTATTTATTTCTCCTCCTGAAATGAGCATACCTCTTTTTTTCCCGATTACATTAAGCAATTCGTATGAATCGATTGCGTCAAGGTCAATATCCTCAAGTTTAAATCTTGCAATAAAATCAGCGGGTTTCAGGCTGCGCAAAAAGTCAAGAAGTCGTACGGCGAGAAGCTCCGTATCGAGAATTTGGTCTTTTACAGCACCTGTAAAAGCAAGTCTTTCGCCGACAATCTTATCGTCAAATTTAGGCCAAAGCACACCCGGAGTATCGAGCATTTCTATATTTTTAGCGATCGAATACCACTGATTGCCTCTTGTAACACCCGGTCTGTCCTCTACTTTTGCTCTGTTTTGCTTTGCTACTCTGTTAATGAATGAAGATTTACCGACATTCGGGATACCTACAATCATAATTCTAAGCATCGGGTTTACCATACCCTTTGCCTTAAGTCTTTCTCTGCGCTCGGAAAGCACATTGTTTACAGCAGGAGCAAATTTATTAAGTCCCTTACCGCTTTTGCAGTCAACCGCAATCGCTGTAATTCCCTGTGATGCATAGTAGTCTATCCATCTGCTTGTTGCGGTCTGATTAGCCATATCACATTTATTCAAAAGCACAACCTTTGGTTTGTTCTGAATAAGCTTTTGTAAATCCGGATTTTTACTGCTTAAAGGTATTCTTGCGTCAAGAATTTCTGCCACTGCGTCTACAAGTTTTAAACTTGCCTGAATCTGTCTTTTGGTTTTGGTCATATGACCCGGAAACCACTGTATATTTTGCATTTCGCTCATTTTATTTTATCAATCCTTATAGTTGTTTATAAATCAGTAAAGATATTTGAAATGGTCAAACGGATAAATCACAAATTGTGCCTTGCCGAGTATCATCGTTTTTGGAATAAGCTGAATACTGCCGCTTCTGCTGTCGAGTGATACGGAACGGTTATCACCCATTACGAACACATAGCCTTCGGGTATGGTGTCGGGAATATTCCAACCGACAGTCGGTCTTATTGTATCGGAGGCAACATATTTTTCGTCAAGTACAATTCCGTCAACTATAACTTTATTATTGTCATAGTCAATTTTTATTGTCTGTCCTTCGGTTGCGATAACTCGTTTTATAATGATTTTTCCGATTTGCTGGTCTGCGTCAACAGCCACAATATCTCCCACCTGCGGTGAGTAAAGAAAGTTTGTAAGTATCGCCCTGTCGCCGTCAAAAAGCGTGTCTTTCATAGATTCGCCGTCGATTGTGACATCTTTTATAAAAAATGTAAATACAACGCTTATAATTGCAAAAAGGAAAATAACCGTTTTGAAAATATCAAATATACAGTTAGGTAATTTTTCTTTGTTTATCTGTATTTTTGTTTTCGAGGTTTTGTTTTCAGATTTCATATATCCTCCAAAAAAAATAAAAGCTTATTTCAATTATAAAACAGAAATAAGCTTTTATCAATAGGTCAAATAAAATTTTTAGTAAAGATATTTAAAGTCTGAAAACGGATAAACTACAAATTGAGCTTTTCCTATAACATTGTCTACGCTGATAAGACCGATTCTTGAGTCACGGCTGTCCATAGAAACTCCTCTGTTGTCGCCCATTACAAAAATCATACCGTCCGGAATAACCTCGGGGATTTCGTAATCTGCCTCAACATTACAGAATGTTGACACATCAAGATACGGTTCGTTAATTACAACACCGTCAACAAGGATTCTGTCGTTTTCATAATCAAGTTTAAGAGTCTGACCTGCGGTAGCAATAACACGCTTTACAATCGGTTCGGCGTACTCCTTACCGTGAGAAATTACTATGATGTCATTCGGCTTTGGAGTATAATTAAAGTTGGTTACAATCAATTTATCACCGTTTTGCAGGGTTTCTACCATTGATGTACCTTTTACATCAACCAACCTGAAAAAGAAGTTAAGACAGAAAATAACTATTACAAGTGCAAATACAATTGATTTTACCCAATCGTAAAAGTTTGATGCGCCGCCGTCTGCCTTTGCCGCAACAAATTTGTTGCTCTTCTGCTTGTCTTTTTCGGGATTGCTGAAAGCAATGTAATCTCCGCTGTCCTCGACCTCGATATTCTGATTCTGTGTTTCGGCTGTAGTGTTTTCTACAACATTGTTTTCTGTTTCGTTAGTATTTGTTTTATTTTCGCTCAATTTATCCACCTGCTAACAATAAGTAAAGTAAAAAAGGGACTGTAAAAGTCCCTTTCCTTACATTTGAAATTACTTACGGATCTGCTCTTTAACCTTAGCAGCCTTACCAACTCTGTCACGGAGATAGTAGAGCTTGCTTCTGCGAACTTTACCATAACGAATTACCTGCACGTCCTTAACGTTCGGTGAATGGAGCGGGAACACTCTCTCAACACCTACGCCGTAAGCAACGCGTCTTACAGTAAATGTTTCAGCAACGCCACTGCCCTTTTTAGCAATAACTGTGCCCTCAAACATCTGAATTCTTTCTCTTTCGCCCTCACGGATGTTTACAGAAACCTTAACTGTGTCACCAACATTAAACTTTGGTGTGGTTTCCTTAACTGAACCGGCAGCAATAGCTTTTAATGCGTCCATTATAATTCCTCCTGTTTTTTCTGACATTCGTACCTTTTCAGTGCAGAGGAATGTCTGCTTCAAAATAACGGTTTTACCGCCATCTGAACCTCGTCATAGGTATGACGGTTTCAAATGCTTATATATATTACCACAAAAGAAAATAAATTGCAAGACTTTTTTAAGTTTATCGCAAATTATTTTGTTATTTTATCGAGCTTTTCAAGATAATTTCTGAAATATTCGGGCAGCTGCGATGTAAATTCAAGGTATTTGCCGCTCCTTGGATGAACAAAGCCGATTTTTCTTGCGTGCAGGCACTGACCTGTAAAATCAACTTTTTCGTTTTTAACCCCGTAAACCAAATCTCCCGATACAGGGTGACCGATGTACGCCATATGCACTCTTATCTGATGTGTTCGTCCCGTTTCAAGAATACATTTTATATGAGTGTAGCCCTTGTATCTTGCAATCACACGGTAATGTGTGACAGCGTGTTTGCTGTTTTTTTCGGTAACGCACATTTTTTTACGGTCATACTGACTTCTTCCTATCGGAGCATTCACCGTGCCCTCATCGTCTTTTAAATTGCCGAAAACAATTGCCTCGTATTCCCTTGTAAAAGAATGTTCCTTAATCTGCTCGGCGAGCGAAAAATGTGCAAAATCATTTTTCGCAACTATCAGAAGTCCGCTTGTATCTTTATCTATTCTGTGAACAATTCCGGGACGCATAACACCGTTTATGCCTGATAACGAATCTCCGCAATGATAAAGCAATGCGTTTACAAGTGTGCCGTCATAATTGCCTGCCGCAGGATGAACGACCATTCCTTTCGGCTTGTTTACAACAAGCAAATCGTTATCTTCGTAAATAATTTCCAAAGGAATGTTCTCGGGTTTTGCCTCATAAGGTACGGGATCGGGAATTTCGAGAGTAATTCTGTCGCCGCCTTTGAGCTTATAGTTTTTACCGACAGAATTTTCATTTACAAAAACTTTGCCCTGCTCAATAAGTTTGGCAGCCGCAGTTCTTGTGAGTGACGGTTCATTGTCGGCAATGTATTTGTCTATTCTTATGTTGCCGTTTTCGGCAACAAATTCAAGTTTTGTCATTTTTCAATTCCTTTTTACCGACTTCTGAAAAAAAGAGTACATAAACCATAAGCAAGACCGTACCGACCGTTATGCAGTAATCCGCAAAATTGCATACGGGCGGAAAGAATGAAAGACTGATGTAGTCAATAACATAGCCGTAAAAAATTCTGTCTATAAGATTGCCTATTCCGCCGCCGACAACAAGCGCAACAGAGGCATAAAAAAGTTTGCTCTTTGGTTTCTTTTTAAACATATAAATTAAGATTGCGGCAATAAGTGCAGTTGTAAGCACTACAAAAATCCATCTGTTGCCTGCAAAACTGCCGAAAGCCACACCGTTGTTTTCCACATAGGTAAAAGAAAGCAGATTGTCAATAACAGACACACTTCCTATTTCTTTGAGATTTGTGCTGACAAAGAACTTTATAATTTGGTCTGCTATTGCCAAAACTATTCCGACCGCAACGGCTATATAAGGCATAAAATTCCCCCATAAAGCTAAATCGGTGCAGCAATACTGTTACACCGATTTAGTATTAAATTTAATTGATTATTTTAAAATGCTACAGCAACGCTTGCAAAGATGCGGATGTTCGCTGTCTGTACCTACAGTTTCGCTGATAATCCAACAACGCTCGCACTTTTCGCCTATTGCTTTATCAACGGCAATCTCAAGCTCACCGCCATTTTCTGCGATTTCTACGGCAGATACGATGAATGCAGCCGCAAGTTCGGGTTCTGCTTTCTTAAGAAATTCAAGCTTTTCGCCGCTTGCCTTAAGAGTAACCTTAGCCTCAAGTGAGCTCTTGATAGTTTTATCTTTAATAAGAACTTCAAGTGACTTCTTTACATCGTCACGAAGCTGATGAATTTCGTCCCAGAATGACATAAAGTCGGCATCGGTTTCGATTTCAACCTGATTTGGCATCTCATTGAAAATAACATTTTCGGCATTCTCATTTGATGAATGAGGCATATATTTCCAAATTTCATCAGATGTATATGCAAGAATCGGGCTGATCATTCTTGTCATAGCGTTAAGAATGATATAGATTGCAGTCTGTGCAGCCTTTCTTGACTTGCTGTCGCTTTTTTCTGTATATAATCTGTCCTTGAGTACATCAAGATAGAAGTTAGACATATCAATTACGCAGAAGTTTCTGATTGAATGATATACCTGGTGGAATTCGTAGTTATCATAAGCCTGCTTAACCTTTGCAATAAGCTCGTTAAGTTTTACGATTGCCCACTTATCCATAGGCATAAGCTCATTTACAGGAACAGAATCTGTATCAGGGTTAAAGTCATAAACATTACCGAGAATATAACGGGCAGTGTTTCTGATTTTTCTGTATGATTCTGAAATCTGCTTTAAAATTTCGTTAGAAATATGAACATCTGACTGATAGTCGGTTGATGAAACCCAAAGTCTTAATACATCAGCACCGTATTTTTCGGTAACATCCTGTGGACTGATACCGTTGCCGAGTGACTTACTCATCTTTCTCTTCTCTTCGTCAAGAATCATACCATGAGTAAGAACTGCCTTATACGGAGCTACACCCTCTGTAGCAACTGATGTAAGGAGTGATGACTGGAACCAACCTCTGTACTGGTCGTTACCCTCAAGGTAAAGGTCGGCAGGGAACTTAAGATTATCACGCTTGCTTATAACGGCAGCGTGTGATGAACCGCTGTCAAACCAAACATCCATAATATCCTTTTCTTTTTCAAACTCTGTGCAGCCGCACTTTTTACACTTTGTGCCCTCAGGTAAAATTTCTGCAGCTGTATGGCTGTACCATGCGTTTGAGCCCTCTTTTTCAAACAAATCTGCAACAGCCATCATTGCGTCATTGTCAATGTGAGCCTCGCCACATTCTTTACAGAAGAAGATCGGAATAGGTACGCCCCATTTTCTCTGACGGGAAATACACCAGTCTTTTCTTTCCTTAACCATATTTGTAATTCTGTCATGGCCCCAAGCAGGAATCCACTTAACGCTGTCGATTGCCTCGCAAGCTTTATCCTTGAAGTCCTCAACAGAACAGAACCACTGGTCGGTAGCTCTGAAAAGGATTGGAGTTTTACATCTCCAACAGTGCGGATACTGGTGAATAATCTTCTTTAATGCAAAGAGGTAACCGTTTTCATCAAGATAAACGGCAATCTTTTTGTTTGCCTCATCAGTTGTAAGACCCGCAAACTGACCTGCCTCTTCGGTAAGTACGCCGTTTGAGTCAACAGGGCAGATAGTAGGAATTTCAGGATAATTCTGGCAAACATTAAAGTCGTCAACACCGTGGCCGGGAGCTGTGTGAACGCAGCCTGTACCGCTTTCAAGTGTTACATGATCACCGACAATAACAAGTGACTCTCTGTCAAGGAATGGGTGTGCTGTCTTGATATACTCAAGGTCGCTGCCTTTAACTGTGGCAACTACTTCGTAATCTGTAATTTCGGCAGCCTCAAAAGCTGATTTATAAAGCTCTGTAGCCATAACGAGGTATTCGTCACCTGTTTTGATGATTGAATACTCATATCTCGGGCCAACGCAGATAGCTACATTTGCAGGCAATGTCCAAGTTGTTGTTGTCCAAATTACGAACTTAACTTTTGACGGGTCAAGACCGAGATTTGAGAACACACCCTTGTCATCTGTTACTGTAAATTTTACATAAATTGAATGGCACGGATCTTCCGCATACTCAATTTCAGCCTCGGCAAGAGCTGTTTTACATTCAGGGCACCAATAAACAGGCTTTAATCCCTTGTAAATATAACCCTTTGTAGCCATTTTTGCAAACACTCTGATCTGCTCTGCCTCAAATTCGTGCTTAAGTGTGATATAAGGGTTGTCCCACTCACCGATTACACCGAGTCTTTTGAACTGTGTACGCTGATCGTTAATGTATCCTGTAACAAATTCTTCGCACATTTTACGGAGCTCAACGATAGAAATTTCCGCAGAGTTACCGATACCTGCTTTTTTTCTTGCTTTAAGCTCTGTCGGAAGACCGTGAGTATCCCAACCCGGAACATAAGGAGCTTTAAAGCCTGCCATATTTTTATAGCGAACAATAAAGTCCTTTAAGATTTTGTTTAATGCGTGGCCGAGGTGAATATCGCCGTTTGCATATGGAGGACCGTCGTGGAGTACAAATAACGGTTTGCCCTCGTTTACCTCCATAAGCTTTTCATATACCTTATTATCTTCCCATGCCTTAAGAGTTACAGGCTCGCTCTTAGGAAGACCAGCTCTCATAGGAAAGTCGGTTTTTGGAAGATTAAGTGTAGAATTATAATCCTGAGACATTGGTTACACTCTCCATAATTTAAATTTCGATTTCCGATTAATTTCCGATTATAAAATTATTCGGCAGAAACATCATAGTTGTCGCCAAACTTTAAGTGACCGAACTTTGGTGCTTTTTTTTCTGTATTTTTTTCGTTTGCAGCAGCGTTTGTCGAAGAAAGAATTTCGTCTACAGTTTTGTCAGAAACGGCAGCGGTTTCGGCATCAGCTTTTTTTACTTCAACTGCAGCAGGCTTGGCAGGCTGTACTGTTTCCTGCGGCTTTTCCTCTATAACAGGTGCTGTCGGATACTTTTCGTTGAGTTCCTGCTTAGCTGCCTCTAATTCGGCAGTTGTAGGAAGGTCGTTAATCATCTGAATGTGCTTTTTGTAAAGCTCAATAAGCTCACCCTTAAGTTTTACAGCGTCTGACTGAAGAAGAAGGTAGTTTTCCTTCTCTGTTGCAGTCATTCTGTTTGTATCAACCAAAAGCTGCTGTGCCTTTGTTTCAGCCTCTCTTACAATCTTAGATGCCTTTTCTTTAGCCTCTCTGATGCAAGCGTCAGATACTTTCTGTGATGCGAGAAGAGCGTTTCTGACTGTTTCTTCATCTGCACGATACTGTTCTACTCTTGTTGCGAGAACATCAATTTTATGTACAAGGTTAGTTTTCTCTTTCTTTAACTGTTCAAAAGCTACAATGACTTCATCAATAAATGCATCAACATCTTCTGCCATATAGCCCTGGCGGCCGGCTTTTCTGAAACTAACATTCTTAATTTCATCAATAGTAATCATTTAAAGCACTCCTATCTGAAATGTATTACTGAAATTTTATGGCGCCCTTTTTTGGTTACACCCAAAATTTTATCTAACTTAAATTTTCCTTTACCCCGTATTGTAAAGGTATCTCCCTCTTTAACCGTACAGCTTACATTTTGAGTTACCGCAAAGTTAAGAGTTGTTTCTCCCGATAAAATCAGTTTTGCCGTTTTATCCCTCGAAAGTCCGCTTACTGCGGCGACAATGTTGTCGTATCGGAGAGATGAAACCGTAAGACTCATTTCCTCTGTGCCTCTTCCTTGCGGAAGAGAATTAAGATTTGGTTGGACAATTTTTACTCCTGCTCCGCCTACTTTAAAAATCTGCGATTCGATGTAATCTTTAAGCTCGCTTTTTACAAATACAACGGTTCTTCCGTTATCTACCAGAATATCTCCTACCGTGTCACGCTCAATGCCGAGTGACATAAGCGTGCCGAGAAAATCTCTGTGTGTAAGTTTATCGCAAGGTCGGTATTTGAATTCTATGGCAGAAACAGGAAAGGCTGACCGCTCGGGTTCATCGTAAAACACCCCGAGCACCTTTCTTTCACTGCTCTCACTGCCGCCGAAAAATACATAATTTTCAAAGTATATACTCTGCAATACCTTTTGTGCAAGTGCCTGCTGACTCTCGGTTAAAAACTGTGAGAAAACAGGTTTTTGACGGGTAAAGCAAAGCGAAGTCATATCCTCGATTTTGGAGCAGAAAAGCTCATCGTTATCAGAAGTAAACACCGCTGTTTTCTAATTCGTCAAGTAAATCGTCGCCGGTAAGGTCTACATTATTAGGAATGATAATGTATGTATTTGAAGCAACCTTCTTAATCTTACCGTCGTTTGCATAAGCAACACCGCTTAAGAAGTCAAGAATTCTTCTTGCCATATCCTTGTTGGTGTCCTCAAGGTTAAGCACAACTGTGTGTGATTTGATAAGGTCGTCAGCGATTGTGCGTGTTTCCTCGCCAAATCTTTCAGGCTTATAAATACCGACCTGAATCTTAGCCTTAGCGTTAATATTAACAACTTTATTTTTTGAAGTAGGAGCTGCTGCTCTCTCTCTTACAGGCTGCTGTTCCTCAACCTCTTCTTCCTCGTTTTCGTCGGCATAACCGTACTCGTCATACTCCTGCTGATACTCGTCATCCGGAGCATCCCACATACGCTTGAATTTATCCACAAAACCTGCCATTATATTATTTCCTCCTTGAATTATTTACTGTAATCTCTGGCACCGAAAAGTGACGAACCTACTCTTACCATAGTCGCACCTTCGAGTATTGCCTCATAATAATCAGCAGACATACCCATTGACAGTATAGTCATACTTATATTATCTAATTTTTTTGACGATATGTCAATAAAGATATTACGCATATTATCAAAATATTTTGAAATTTTATGTGTATTATCACAAATTGGCGGTATAGACATAAGTCCTTTGACCGAAATTCCCTCCAAATCAGCTATCTGACACAACAATTCATCAAGCTGTTCGGGAACAACACCCGATTTATTTTCTTCTCTGCCTATATTTACTTCAACAAGAACGTCTGTTTTTTTGCCGATTTTTAAAGACTGTTTGGAAATTTCCGACGCAAGCTTTAAAGAATCAACAGACTGTATCAAATCTACTTTGTCAACAATCTGACGCACCTTGTTTGTCTGTAAATGACCTATAAACTGCAAGGATGCGTGTGCAAGGTCATACTTTTCGTATTTTGAAAGCAATTCCTGAACCTTGTTTTCACCGATGTGGTCAAGTCCCAAAGAGATTGCGTAATTGATTACATCGGCGTCAACTGTTTTTGTTGCCGCAAGAAAAGTAATGTCTTCTCTTTTTCTGCCCGATTTTTCAGCTGCCTCGGCAATTCTTTCGTTAATAAGTTTGTAGTTGTATTCTACATCACTTAATGACCTTTCCGTCATACAAATCGTCCCCTTCCGTTATAATCTGATCATACAGCGAAATGGTTTCGCCGCTGAACAATGTACCGTCTGTAGGTGACGAATCGCATAAAACGTAATCGTTACCCGCGTAAACGATAGAAATTTCTTTAAATTGCACTTCACTGCCGTAAAGAACATAAACACCCTGAACCTTTTTGCTTTCCTTATGTTCATTGCCTTTATCGTCGTATGTGGTCTTTTCTACATAGTCATCGTGAATTGCTTTCTTGCTGACACGAAGTCCTGAGTAACTTCCCATACCGATTTCCACAGGCTCCTGACGGATTTCGGAAAGTGTAGTGTCCATATATGTACACTGTAAAATCACAAGTGCTTTATCTGAGTTATTGTACTGAACAATTTTATAAATCGAGGCAGGTACCGTATTTGATGATGCGTCGGAAAAATCCACCGTAACATCGTCACCCCACAATGTAAGGTCTGTTGCCTCGTCAGCGGTAATTTCGCAAGCAATGTACCAGTTAAGACTGCTGATAACCTTGCCGATTGTATTATCAGGCACACTTGATTTTTTCATATTTTTAAGATTGTCAAGTGTGAGATTACCGATTTTAGAATAATCAAAGCAGTTTTCATAGCCGTCGCAGTTAGCAACAAAATAACCCGCTTTCGGAGCTTTAATGTCCGCAATGCTGTCACCCGATGATTTTTTGAGTTCATTTATTTGTGACTGCAAAGATGCAATTTCGGGTTTAAAACTTGAGGTCTTTCCTGTAAATGACTGGTAGTGATTTACAGAATTGATTATTGAATTGATATTTGAATCAAGTTTGCCGATGTTTGCATTATTTATGTTATACAAAAATGTTTCGATATTTGTTGTGATGTCATTGTTTACGGTTTCAATTCCCTCTGTATTTGAGCGCCTTGTCTGCTCAAGTTTTGTAAGCGCCTTCATACTGTCTTCGAGAGATGCGGCTTTTGTGCGGGCAACTGCGTCTTCTTCCGAAGAAAAAACGCTTGCTACACTGCCGCCCTTTTTAACCTCGTCGCCGTCGTCTACATTGTAAGAAACAACTCCGCCCGAAGTGTTTTTGACGTAGGTTTCATCACGAATAATGTAACCGTTTGAATAAATTTTGTCTGTTACCGTTACCTGCTCTGCGTTTTCGGTAGGAATTACATTGAAATTAGCACTCAGTAAGAGGTAAACAACATAAATAATTGCAAGTGCGGTAAGACCTGCAACCAAAATTCTTCTGAACAACAGCTTGTCCATATATCACAGTCCTTTGTCAATTATTGTTTCGGCATATTTTAAAATATCTTCAAATCCGTTGAATTTATCAACCAATATCCAATTTATATCTTTATCACGATTAAACCAAGTAAGTTGGCGCTTGGCGTATCGTCTTGTTTCTCTTTTTAAAATTTCCGTACATTCCTCAAGCGAGCGTTCACCCGAAAAATACGGAATAAGCTCTTTGTATCCTATCGCCATTTTTGAAGTGGAGCTTAAATCGTTTGAGAGCACCTGCTTTGCTTCGTCGACAAGACCTTTTTCAAGCATTATGTCAACTCTTAGATTGATTCTGTCGTAAAGTTTTTGCCTGTCCTCAAATTTAAGACCGATTTTTATCGGACTGTACGGTGAGCCTTTCAGTTTTGAATTTCTGTTGTGCTCGCTGATTGTTATGCCGGAGGTTTTATAGAACTCAATCGCTCTTATAATTCGCTTTACATTGCGCTGTTCTTTGAGATTTTCTGCTGATTCGCTGTCAAATTCAGCAAGCATATCAAGCAGATAATCAACTCCGTTTTGCTCGTAAAGAGCTAAAAGCTCGTTAGAAATCTCTTCGTTTCTTTCCTGCTTTTCAAAAGAAATACCGTTTAAAAGCGAGTCAACATAAAGTCCCGTTCCGCCTGCTATAATCGGCATTTTCCCCCGTGACACAATATCTTCTATACAAGTAGCTGCGTCACTTACAAAATCGGCAACGGAATAAGTCTTGTCGCTTGGAAGAAAGTCTGTTAACCAATGCGGTATGCCCTGCTTTTCCTGTTCATCGGGCTTAGCGGTAGCTATGTTCATTCCTTTGTATATCTGCATTGAATCGGCGGAAATAATCTCTCCGTTATATTTCTTTGCAAGCTCAACCGCAAGCGCCGTTTTGCCTGATGCCGTAGGGCCTACAACAGAAATAAGTTTGATAGGATAATTCAAAAAATCACAACCTGCCAAATTGTTTTTCAATTTCGTACTTTGTCATAACTATGCAGATCGGTCTGCCATGCGGGCAATACTTTATCTGCGGATTTTTTTCTAAAGTCCAAGCAATATCCATCAGCTCCTGAACTGTACTTTTATTGCCTGCTTTTATTGCGGAACGACACGAAACATTGTGATAGAACCAATCCATTTTTTCGGTGTAAATATCTTTCTTTCCGCTTGCAATGTATCCGCTCATTTCTGTTATGCAGTCGGCAATTTCGGTTGCGGCAAGGTACTGCGGAGCAGAACGCACAAGCAGTGTGCCGTTGCCGAAGTCCTCTACATTAAACGAACACTTTGCAAACATATCAAGATTGCTTACAGCAGCATCATAGTCAATTTTATCAAGCGTAACTGTAATCGGTGTGAGCAGATATTGAACATTTGCTGAACCCGAATCCGCTTTCAACTTTTCGTAAATTATTCTTTCGTGCGCCGCATGTTTGTCGATTATTAAAACTTCGTTATCGTTCTTTTCAACGATTATATATGTATTAAATGCCTCACCCAAAAATCTGAGTTTTGTCTGCTCCTTTGGCAGTTCGGTAAGTGCATCGTTATTATCTGTTTTATTTTCAGAAATTTCTTTTAAAGGCTTAACTTCTTCTTTTGAAACTTCTGTTTCTATAGGAGTTTCCGTGCTTTCGACAGTTAAATCGTCAACAGTGATTTCTTGTTTCGTTAAACTTTCTTCCTGTTGAGTTGCTTTTAAAATTAACTGCTCGGCTTTTTCAAGTTTTTGCTTGGAAAATTCAGCTTTCTTATTTTCAAGTTCTGAATTTCTTTTAATTGCCTGCTTTGAATAAATATCAAACGGGTTTGACGAATCGGACAATTTTAAGTTGTCAATAGATAAAGGCTTTGGTTTTTCGTCTTTTAAATCAAGTTCGTCAAACGGATTGTACGGTTTATGTTCGGAATTCTTTAATACAGGATCAATCCGTTCAATCGGTTTTATGGGCTTTTCCGCAGGTGTATTTTCGGCTTTTGCAAAAACTGCCTGCGCATTGTTAAACGGATTTACCTTTTTAATTTCATTAAAAGCGGTGTTTTCTTTAAAATGAATCTGTTTTCTTTCATCGCCTTGCTGTAAGGCTGTTTTTACCGCATGGTAAATTGCATCAAAAACAGGTCTTTCGTTTATAAAACGGACTTCGATTTTTGCAGGATGAACATTGACATCTATAATTTCATACGGTACGGTAAGCTGTAATACAGCGGACGGAAATTTACCGACCATTATCGAACCTTTGTAAGCCTCTTCGAGTGCCGCCATACCTGTTCGTGTTTTTACAAATCTTCCGTTTATAAAGAAGTTCTGCATATTTCGGTTCGGTCTTGAATTAATCGGCTTTGAAATATAACCCTTTACGGTAACGGAATCGAGTGTGTAATCGACGGGAATAAGTCCCTTTGCAAAGTCTTTGCCGAATACGGAATAGATTGCGGACAAAAGTTTGCCGTCGCCGAAAGTGCGCAAAACCTGTTTTCCGTCCCTGATAAAAGTAAAGGCAACTTCGGGGTGCGAGAGTACGATTTTATCCATAAGAGCAGAAACCGCATTGCCCTCCGCAACATCTTTTTTAAGGAACTTTGAGCGTGCGGGAATGTTGTAGAACAAATCTCTGATTACAAAGGTTGTGCCTGTCGGGCAACCCGCTTCCTCAAGCGAGATTTCATCTCCGCCCTCTATCTCATAGCAGCTGCCGATTTCTTCATTCTCGTTCTTGGTAATAACCTGTAACCTCGAAACTGCGCTGATAGATGCAAGCGCCTCTCCTCTGAAACCGAGGGTAGAAATCATATCAAGGTCATTTGCTGTTTTCACCTTACTTGTTGCATGGCGCAGAAACGCTTTTTTAATGTCATCTCTGTAAATTCCGCATCCGTCGTCGGCAACACGCATAAAGGTTGTACCGCCGTTTTTGATTTCTACGGTTATGTTCTTCGCACCTGCGTCAATGGAATTTTCTACAAGTTCTTTTATAACGGACGACGGTCTTTCAACTACTTCGCCTGCCGCAATAAGTTCCGCTATATGTTTGTCAAGTACATTAATTACACCCATTTTTTCACCTGCCTTTATGTCTTTATATCACTATATCATACCTTTGAGTTCGTAAAGCAGATTAATAGCTTCTATAGGAGTTAAGGTGTTTAAATCAACTTCCGAAAGTCGCTCTACAACGGCATTGTCATTTGATATAAGCGACATCTGCATATCTTCACTTTTCTCTTTAATTACCGTCGGCGCATTTGAGCCTGACTCAAGCTCTTTTAAAATCTCTTTCGCACGATTAATAATTGAGTTTGGAAGACCCGCAAGTTTTGCAACTTCAATACCGAAGCTGTCATCTGCGCCGCCCGGTATAATTCTGCGTAAAAATGTAATATCGTCACCACGCTTTTTAACGGCAATGCTGTAGTTTTTTACACCGTCAAGCAAATCCTGCATTACCGTAAGTTCGTGATAGTGAGTGGCGAACAATGTTTTTGCACCGAGTTTTTTGCGGTCGGCACAGTATTCGAGCACTGCTCTTGCAATGCTCATACCGTCAAAGGTTGATGTGCCTCTGCCGATTTCATCAAGAATTAACAAACTCTTTGAAGTTGCTGATTTAACAATGTTGGCTACTTCGCTCATCTCAACCATAAAAGTCGATTGACCCGAAGCAAGGTCATCGGAAGCGCCTACTCTTGTAAAAATACTGTCTACCACACCGATTGTTGCGCTTGACGCAGGCACAAAACTGCCCATTTGCGCCATAAGAACAATGAGTGCAACCTGTCGCATATAGGTAGATTTACCAGCCATATTCGGGCCTGTAATTATTGCCACTCTCTCGCCTGCGCTGTCAAGATAAACATCATTAGGAACAAACGGAGTATCTGTAAGCAGAGCCTCTACAACAGGATGTCGGCTGTCTTTTAATCTGATAACGGTTGAAAGGTTCACATCAGGTCGCACATACCTATTGTCTGCCGCAACATTTGCGAGAGAAACAAGCACATCAAGCACTGCAATAGCCTTAGCCGTTCTCTGTATTCTCTCAAGGTTATTTGCAACCGTTTTTCTTACATTGTCGAACAGAGTGTATTCCATTGCTACCGAACGGTCTTTTGCGCCTAAAATTCTGCCCTCAATATCCTTTAAATCCTGTGTGATATAGCGTTCGCAGTTTGTTAAAGTCTGCTTTCTTATGTAGGTTTCGGGTACAAGGTCTTTGTACGAATTTGTTACCTCTATGTAATAACCAAACACCTTATTGTAACCTACACGCAGTTTTGGAATACCTGTCTTTTCCCTTTGCTCCGCTTCAATTCTTGCAAGTATGCCTTTAGAATCGTTCATATCGGTAAGCAAAATATCAAGGTCAGGGTTGTATCCTTTTTTAATCATTCCGCCCTCACGCACAGAGAATGGCGGTTCTTCGACTATGGCGGAATCTATCAGATTATAAATATCTTCAAGCAGGTCAATTTCTTTATATACCTTTTTAAGATATTTGGCACTGCAGTCAGCAACCAATTCCGAAAGCTGCGGTAATTTTTGCAGAGCCGCCGCAAGCGAACGGAGCTCCCTGCCGTTTGCCGAGCCGTAAACAATTCTTGTCATAAGTCGCTCAATATCAAAAATACCGCTCAATGCGTCCATAATATCAAGCCTTAGCATATTGTTGTTTACAAGTTCTTCAACCGCCGACTGTCGATTGTTAATAGCCGATACATTGAGCAGAGGATGCTCAAGCCACGAACGAATAAGTCGCTTTCCCATTGCGGTTTTGGTTTTGTCAAGCACCCACAAAAGCGAACCTCGTTTTTCTTTATTGAGCATTGTTGCGGTAAGCTCAAGATTACGCTGTGTGTTGTAATCAAGGTTCATATACTGCTTGTCGCTGTAAAGCTCAATTTTATTTATGCGTTCAAGTCCGTTTTTCTGGGTTTCTTTCAAATAATTTATAAGTGCGCCGATAGCGTTTATAAGCACCTGCGAATCGGCAATACACTGCATTTCTTTCCCAAACTGCAAATTTACCGTATCGGTGCAAAGTTTATTGTCAAAACTCTCATCCCGGAGCATTTCAACTCCGGCTGAAAGTTTTGATTTTATAAATGCAGGCAAAGACTTGATTTTAACAATATCTCCGCCTATTAAAATTTCTCTCGGATTATAACTTGCAAGCTGACTTGTAAGGGAATTTACCGAGTCACTTCCTGATATTTCGGTTGCGTAAAGCTCACCTGTTGAAATATCGCAAAAGCAGAGTCCGATTTTTTTGCTGTCAGAAAACATACAGCAAATGTAGTTGTTTCTGCCCTCGTCAAGCATACTCGACTCCATTACCGTACCGGGTGTGATAACTCTTATAATATCACGCTTTACAAGTCCTTTTGCCGTGGCGGGGTCTTCGGTCTGTTCACAGATTGCAACCTTGTAGCCTTTGGCGACAAGTCTTGCAATATATCCCTCACAGCTATGAAAAGGTACACCGCACATCGGTGCCCGTTCGGCCTGACCGCAATCTCTGCCTGTGAGTGTAAGCTCAAGCTCCTTTGACGCAATTTTGGCGTCATCGTAAAACATCTCGTAGAAATCTCCCAGACGGAAGAAAAGAATACTGTCTTTATTCTGCTCTTTAATTTTAAAATACTGTTTCATCATAGGAGATAACTCTGCCAATGTTTTCACACCCTTTCAAGGAAAATTTATCAGCCGCAACCGCCGCAAGTGCTGCAGCTTCCGGAGCAAGATGATGTCGAGTAATCGGCTGTTTCGGGGTCTGCGCCCTCTGCCGACTGCTGAACAATGGCAAGAACTCTGTTTGCAACCATATCAAAAGCATCTTTTGCCTCGTTGTAAGCAATCATATTCTTGTTTGACATAATCTTTGAATAGTCCTCTCTCATCTGACTGTTGAGAAGTGCGAGCTTATCGCTGTCTTTATCTTTTTTAGATGCCTCGTTGTTGATAGACATTCTCTTCATATTAAAATCGCCGATAAGGTTCTGAAGCTCCATATCTGCGTCAGCGTCTGCCTGTGCTTTTTGGAGAGCAATATACGACTCTTCCTGCTGAATAAGTTTGCCAAGCTCTCTTGCCTTTTCAATAATATCCATAATTTTATCCTTTCCTTACACAAGTTCGCCTTTGAGTATCCAATTTCTCGCCTGTGTAATCTTAACATTCTGAAATGTGCCTATAAGGCTCTTATCGCCTTTAAGCTCCACTATTATATTGCCACTTGTTCTGCCGCTTAATTCACCGTTTTTGCCTGTTTCCGATTCAATAAGTACCTTTTCGGTGTTATTAACCATAGACGCACATCTTTTTGCTGCGATTTCTTCCTGAACATCAAGCAGTTCTCTGAACCATTTTGATTTTTCCTCTGCTGAAATCGGGTCATCCATCTTAGCGGCAGGTGTGCCCACTCTCGGTGAATAAATGAAAGTGAACAAAGATGTAAATTCCACTTCACGAATAAGTGAAAGTGTTTCTTTGAAATCCTCATAGGTTTCACCCGGGAAACCTACTATAATATCGCTTGTGAGCGATACTCCGTCAATTTTTTCTTTGGCATAATTTACAATATCAAGGTATTTTTTTCTGTCATAATGCCTGTTCATCGCTTTTAAAATTCTGTCCGAACCGCTCTGGAAAGGCAAATGCAGATGTTTACTGATATGTGTGCCGTTAGCAATTGTATCAATAAGTTCTTTTGAACAATCCTTTGGATGCGATGTCATAAATCTAAGCCAATAGTCACCGTCAATAGAATCAATTTCGTGCAAAAGCTGAGCGAAAGTAGGCTTATCGGCAAGAGTTTTGCCGTAAGAGTTTACATTCTGACCAAGCAAAGTAATATCTTTGTAGCCTGCTGAAATCATCTGCCTTGCTTCATCAAGGATAAGCGACTTTTCACGACTGCGTTCTCTGCCTCTTACATAAGGCACAATGCAGTATGTGCAGAAATTGTTGCAGCCGTACATAATTGAAAGCCAGCCCTTGAAAGTGCCGTCACGCTTGACAGGTATTCCCTCGTAAACCTTTTTGTCATCATTGTCACGCTCATATACACGCTTGCCGTCTGCAAGTGTATGATACAAAAGCTGTGGAAAACGGTGCAGAGAATGAGTACCGAAAACAAGACTTACAAACGGAAAGCTCTTATACATCTTGTTTGCGATATGCTCCTGCTCCATCATACAGCCGCACAAAGCAATGACAATCTGCGGATGTTTTCTCTTTAAAGACTTTAACGCACCGACATTTCCAAAAACTCTGTCCTCGGCGTGTTCTCTGATTGCGCAGGTATTAAAAAGAATAAAATCGGCGTCGTCCACGGTTTCGGAAAATTCAAAGCCCGCTATTTCAAGCATACCTTTAATTCTCTCACTGTCAGCAACATTCTGCTGACAGCCGTAGGTGCGTATATAAGCCACAGGCTTATCGCCACGCTTTCTATCCTGCATAATCTGAGAAATCAATCTCATATATTCAAACTGTTGGTCTGAAATAACATCAGAGGTAACATTACCAAGTATTGTGTTTTCAGGCAAAACAATGCACTCCTAATCCATTTTATTAACTAAAATATTGTATCACAAATTACGGCAATTTTCAATATTTTTCTTAAGTTTTTAATATTTATACAAGTATTATACAGATTTGTACCAATTGCCGTTGTATTCGGGAGTGGTGCCGACGATTATGTTTTGTGCTATTTCAAAATCGGTGGAAAATGTCATATTTCCCGAGTAGTCAAGAGATGTTGTCATAATTTTTGATGTAAGAATAAGACGGATATGGTGAATTGTCTGATTAATTCCAGCTGATTCAAAGGTGCTTACGATTTCAGAGGAAAAACTGCCCGTAAGGTTAAACGATACATTTACCATCGGCCCGTAGTTTGAAAGCACGGTAATATCAGTGAAAGAACCGAGCGGTATGTCGATTTCCACATCGTATATTTTTGCAATTTCCTGCTGTACGCTTAGCATTATATCCGCCTTAAGCTCATTGATTTTAAACGAATCGGTTGTTATTGCCTGCACTTTGCCGTCTTTGGAATATTGTATTTTTGCTAAATCGTCATAGTTATAATTAAAACTTCTTATACTGCTGTTTACAGCCTCGCAAACAGAGTTTACGGAGATAATTTCTGCCTGTATTCTGATGTATTCGCATTTAAATTCCGCAAGCTGTTGTTCACAGAAAACTATAATTAAAACGAGCACTAAAACTATCGACAAAAGAACACATTTAAGCCTTTTAAATTTTATCTTCTTTCTCTTGTAAAAAAGCAAAAAAACACCCCTCGATATTCTATACGAGAGGTGTAAATTATGTTAATATTATTCTTCCGAAGAATTACAATTGCTGCCGCAACCCTCGCAGTCAGCCGGGTCACACTCTTCGCCGTCAAAGATGTCAGAGAAGTCAAACTCAAGAAGCTCACCGCAGTTAGGGCACTCAATTTCGCCCTCAAGGAGAACATCCTCGGATACATTAAGCTTTTGACCGCATGAATCGCAAGTCACTTCATAAAAAACATCGTCTTCGTTTTCTTCGTCATCTTCATCGTCATCATAGTCAAAGTCATCATCTTCGCCGTAAAGCTCAGTTTCAGCCTCTGCAAGATCCTGGTCAATCTCATCAACCTGAGCCGAAAGCTCATCATAGAGGTCTTCCATATCTGTTACAGAATATGACATATCGTCAAGAAGATCGATAATTGCGTTCATAACCTTAACTTCCGGTTTTGATTCATCAAGGTTTAAGCCTTCGCAAAGTCCGCGAATATAAGCAATTTTTTCTGTTAAATTCATAATAATTCCTCCGCAAAGCGATTAAGCTCTGCCCATATACTCACCGGTTCTTGTGTCGATCTGGATTGTTTCGCCCTCGTCAATAAAGAGAGGAACCTTAATCTCAGCACCTGTTTCAAGAGTAGCAGGCTTTGTAGCGTTGGTAGCTGTATCACCCTTAAAGCCTGGGTCAGTCTTTGTAACCTTAAGCTCTACAAAGTTAGGCGGCTCTATACCGAATACGCTGCCCTTGTAAGAAAGAACCTTACAAACCATATTCTCTTTAACGAACTTGAAGTTGTCGCCGAGAACGCTCTTGTTAATCGGGATCTGCTCCCATGTTTCTGTATCCATAAAGTAATAAAGATCACCGTCTGAATAGCTGTACTCCATATCCTTTCTGTCAATAAATGCAGTAGGATATTTATCGTTAGGGTTAAAAGTCTTTTCAACAACCGCACCTGTAATAACATTTCTGATCTTTGTTCTTACGAAAGCGGCACCCTTACCTGGCTTTACATGCTGGAATTCGATGATTGATACAACCTGACCATCCATTTCAAATGTAACGCCGTTTCTGAAATCACCTGCTGATATCATAAGTAATACCTCCTAAAATATACATAATTACAGCAAAATAATCCTTGCCATTATGTGTCATATGCTATTATACATAAAAAATAAACAAATTGCAAGCATTTTAAAGAATTATTAGTTCTTTTGGCAAAGATACAAAGTTATTATATCCTTTTTCGGTGACATAAAGCATATCTTCAATTCTTACACCGAACTTCTTTGGCAGGTAAATTCCGGGTTCGTCGGTAATTACCATACCCTCTTCAAGGATTATTTCTCCCCGTGGAGAAACATTTGGCAGCTCGTGAATTTCAAGTCCTACGCCGTGACCCGTTGAATGACCGAAACACTCTCCGTAGCCTGCCTCTGTTATAATATCTCTTGCAATTTTATCAATTTCAGAGCAAGTTTTGCCTGCCTTTACTTCATCTAACACGGCAAGTTGAGCCTTTAATACAATATTGTAAATCTCTCTTTGCTCATCTGTAGCAAAATTAACCGCAACGGTTCTTGTCGTGTCGGAGTGATAGCCGTCATAAACAGCCCCGAAATCCATAGTAAACAAATCTCCCGATTTAACAACATCGTCACTCGGTACGCCGTGTGGCAACGAAGTTTTACTGCCTGTGATTGTTATTAAATCAAAAGAAACTCTTTCCGCACCGTACTGCTTCATCAGATATTCAAATTCAACTGCGATTTTTCGCTCGCTGACTCCGGGTTTGATGTAATTTAAAACTTCATTATATGCCTTTTCGGCAATCTGTTGAGCCTTTAAAATTTTGTCAAACTCCGATTTATCTTTAATAATTCTGATGTTTGAAACAGCCTTATCAAGCGCACTGTCGCAGTAAAATTCAATCCCCTTTTCGGCAAAATGCTCTTTGTACAAATCATTTTCCGCAACGGTAAATGTATCTGCCTCTGCAACAATTTTTGTGACGCATTCTTTTTTAAGAATTTCGCTTATATCCGCAATCAGCTTTTTAAAGCAGATTACTTCACAGCCGACTGCGAATTTCTGTGCCGCCTCAAAGTATCTGAAATCCACAAGCAAATATGCTTTGTCGCTTGTCAGTAAAAATACACCCTCGCTGTGATGAAAGCCGCTGAAATATCCGACATTGATTTCATTTTTTATTAAAACTGCGGTGTCGGGTGATTTTATAAAAGCTCTTAACTTTTCTGTTCTCAAGCTGTTCATTACTTCATCAAGTCCTTTAAAGCTGTAATTGCAAGGAAGTAGCTGTTTTTGCCAAAGCCTGCAATCTGTCCTGCGCATACAGGTGCAATTACAGATGTGTGTCTGAATTCTTCCCTTGCGTGGATATTTGACATATGCACCTCAACAAACGGAATCTTTACACAAGCAATAGCATCTCTTAATGCATAGCTATAATGTGTAAGAGCGCCCGCATTTATTACCGCACCGTCAAAGTTTTCTCTTGCGGCATGAATTTTATCAATAAGGTCGCCCTCGTGATTTGACTGATAAATCTCAACAGAAAAGCCCTGCTCGTTTGCAAATGCCTTAATCTGCTCGGAAATGCTTTGAGCGGTTTCCTCTCCGTAAATGCCTTTTTCTCTTACTCCTACCATATTAAGGTTAGGTCCTAAAATAACAAGAATTTTTTTCATTTTTATTCACCAAATTTCCTGATAAAATGACAAAAAGCGGACAGTAAAAACTGTCCGCTTATTTTGATTACCTGAATTTTCTCTTACGAGCTGCTTCGGACTTCTTTTTACGCTTTACAGAAGGCTTTTCATAAGCTTCTCTCTTGCGCACCTCAGCAATAACGCCAGCTCTTGCACACTGCTTTTTGAATCTTCTTAAAGCACTCTCAAGAGATTCGTTATCCTTAAGTCTGATTTCTGCCATCTATCTTCCCTCCCATCTGCCATTTGGCATGGGTAATTTGCATATGTTGCATTTGATATTATACAATAAACAATTCTTATTGTCAATAGAAATGTAGAAATTTAGGGAAAATTAAGTAAATTTATAAATAAAATAAAAATTATGGCTTAACTACAAGGTTTACAAGCTTATTAGGAACATAAATTTCTTTGATGATATTCATATTCTCTATAGCTTTAGCCACATTTGCGTCTGCCTTTGCCATATCAAGAACTGCGTTCTTTTCTGACTCAACAGGAATGTTAAGCTTTGTCTTAATTTTACCGTTTACCTGTACAACGATTTCTATTGTTTCGTCTTTGCACTTAGCCTCATCGTACTCAGGCCATTTCTGCTCTGCTACTATACCGTCGCCGAGTTTGCAAATTTCAAATACTTCTTCTGTAACATGCGGTGCAAACGGGTTAAGGAGAATTGTGAAGATTCTAAGTTCCTCCTTAGTGATTGCGCCTGTAGCAGTAATATCATTGATAAGTGCCATAAGTGTTGCGATTGCGGTGTTGAACTTAATGTTCTCAATGTCATCGCTGACTTTTTTGATAGCCTTGTGGAATGATGATTCAAGTTCCGGACGGATGCCGTCTGCATCGTTAAGAATTGTCTGGAGGTTGTAGTAACGCTCAATAAATCTGCGGCAGCCTCTGATGCTTGACTGGCTCCAAGGAGCGGCCTTTTCAAAGTCGCCGATAAACATTTCGTAAAGACGGAGTGTATCTGCACCGTATTCGTCTACGATTTCGTCAGGATTTACTACATTGCCTCTTGACTTACTCATCTTCTCGCCGTTTTCGCCGAGAATCATACCGTGTGATGTTCTCTTTGCATATGGCTCCGGAGTATTTACAACGCCGATGTCGTAGAGAAATTTATGCCAGAAACGACTGTAAAGCAAGTGGAGTGTAGTGTGCTCCATACCGCCGTTGTACCAGTCAACAGGTGACCAATACTTGATAGCCTCTTTTGACGCAAGTGCTTTGTCATTGTGCGGGTCCATATATCTTAAGAAATACCATGACGAACCTGCCCACTGTGGCATTGTATCGGTTTCACGCATTGCCTTGCCGCCGCAGCACGGGCAAGTTGTTTCAAGCCAGTCTGTCATTTTAGCAAGCGGTGATTCGCCGTTGTCGGTAGGCTCATAAGACTCTACCATCGGAAGTCTGAGCGGGAGTTCACTTTCGTCAATCGGAACATAACCGCACTTGTCGCAGTGAACAATCGGGATTGGCTCGCCCCAATAACGCTGACGGGAGAATACCCAGTCACGGAGTTTGTAGTTTACCTTTGAGTGACCTTTACCCTCCGACTCAAGCCAAGAGATAATCTTTTTCTTAGCTTCGTCAACAGTAAGACCGTCAAGCATACCCGAATTAACCATAATACCTGTTGCACAGTCTGTATAAGCCTCTTCCTGCACATTGCCGCCCTTAACAACCTCAATGATAGGAAGGTCGAATTTCTTTGCAAATTCCCAGTCACGGGTATCGTGAGCAGGAACAGCCATAATAGCGCCCGTACCGTAAGACACAAGTACATAGTCGGAAATAAATATAGGAATTTCCTTGTTGTTTACAGGGTTAATAGCCTTAACGCCCTCAACAAGAACACCTGTCTTGTCCTTGGCAACCTCTGTTCTTTCAAAGTCGGACTTTCTTGCCGCAGCTGCCTGATATTCACGGATAGCGTCAATATTAGATAGCTTGTCTGCCCACTTTTCAATGAGAGGGTGTTCCGGAGAAATTACCATATATGTTGCACCGTAAAGAGTATCTGCTCTTGTGGTGTAAATTGTAAGTGTGTCGCCTGTGGTTGTCTTGAAATCAACCTCTGCGCCCGTACTTCTGCCAATCCAGTTTTTCTGCTGTGCTTTAACTCTTTCAGGATAATTTACAAGGTCAAGGTCATTGATAAGTCTGTCTGCATAAGCTGTAATCTTAAGCATCCACTGTGACTTTACCTTATGAACAACCTCACTGCCGCAGCGCTCGCAAACGCCGTTTACAACCTCTTCGTTTGCAAGAACGCACTTACATGAAGTACACCAGTTTACATTCATTTCCTTTTTGTAAGCAAGACCTTTTTTGAAAAGCTGAATGAAAATCCACTGTGTCCACTTGTAGTAGTCAGGGTCGGTTGTGTTAATCTCACGGCTCCAGTCAAAAGAGATACCGAGTGATTGAATCTGCTTTTTAAAGCGGGCAATATTTTGCTTTGTAACGATTTCGGGATGAATATGGTTTTTGATTGCGTAGTTTTCGGTAGGAAGACCGAATGCGTCCCAGCCGATCGGATAAAGTACATTGTAGCCCTGAAGTCTGCGCTTTCTTGCTACGGTGTCAAGTGCCGTATAAGGTCTTGGATGACCTACATGAAGTCCCTGTCCCGACGGATAAGGAAACTCAATAAGAGCATAGAATTTTTCTTTTTCAGAGTTGTCCTCTGCGTGGAAAACGCCCTTATCTTCCCAAATTTTTTGCCATTTGCCCTCAATGGGCTTATGATTATATTTCAAAATTGAGTCCTCCTCAAGATTTATTAGTCAACAATATCGGAAATGTCAATTTCCTTACCGTCCTGCCAGAGTCTTTCAAGGTCGTAAAACTCTCTTGCCTCATCTGAAAAAATATGAACGATAACATCGACATAGTCAAGCAATATCCATGAATTTGAACGGTAGCCCTCGATATGACTTACAGAAATGCCTGCCTCGTCAAGCTGATACTCAACCTCGTCCGCAATAGCTTTTACATGGGTTGAGCTTGTACCTGTCGCAATTACCATATAGTCTGCAAGCGAAGAAATATCGCCAATTTCGATTAACTTGATGTTAAGACCTTTTTTGCTGCTTATAGCCTTAGCTGTCAGAATTGATTGCTCGTAAGAATTCATTTGGCTGTTCCTTTCGTTGAATTATTTATTACAATTTCGTTGTAACAGGCAAGGGCGTCGGGGTGAATTATCATTGCCCTTTTAGACAAGTCTTTTAAAGTGAACTGCAATCCGTACAGCATTGCGTTTTCAAGAGATTTGCCTGCCTTTTTGCGCATTGTTTTTATGCCGTTATAATCTCTTTCGGCAGAAGTAAAATCCGCTATAAAAATTATTTTTTCAAGCAAAGACATTCCTGCTCTGCCTGTGGTGTGGTATCTTACTGCGTTTAAAATATCTTCGTCTGTAATTTTAAGAATATCACGAATATACACACTTCCGCTTATACCGTGCCACAGCTTTGTCGATTTTTCCTGCACATTATCTAAAATTATACCACCATCTGTCATAATTTGCAACTGTTCTTCTTTAGGTGTTTCTTTGGTAATGTCGTGCAGTATGCCTGCAACGGCTGCTTTTTCGGTATCCGCACCGTATTTTTTTGCAAGTCTTACAGCCTCTTTAGAAACATTTACGCTGTGCGTATAGCGGTAGTCGCTCATTCTTGATTTTATAAGTTTCTTATATTCGTCTGAATTCATAAAATCACACCCTGTATAAATTATTTTTCTTAATATAATTAAAAACCCTGCTGTCAATCAGATTTTCCAATGCCGTGCCGTTGTCGATGTTGTCACGCACATAGGTTGACGAAACAGTTAAAACCGAGTGATTAAGTATAATCGCCTTTGCACCCATTTTTTTGAGAACATTATCGTAATGTTCTTTTAGTTCGGATACGCTGTCATCATCTCTCGGAATGGCGATTACAGTAGCAAGCCTGAAAATTATTTCAGGATTTTTCCAATTTTGCATAGATAAAAACATATCTGCGCCGACGATAAAATAAAAATCATCGTTTTCGTTTTGACTTTTTAAAAGCTGCAATGTACGGTAAGTGTAACTTTTGCCCTCTAATTTTATTTCAAAATCGGATACTTCCGCATACGGAAGTTCGGCACTTGCAAGGCGGCACATATTAAATCTGTGCTCGCACGAAACAAGGTTTGCGCTTTCTTTATGCGGCGGCACAAAAGTAGGCATAATAATAACCTTATCGAGTTTTGCGGCATCGTGGCTGTACTTCGCCATTTGAATGTGACCGTTGTGTATTGGGTTAAAAGTACCGCCGAGTATTCCTATTCTGCTCATTTTCTTCTGTTCTTAGGGAGAACAATTTTAGGTTCGTCCTCATTCTTTTTATAGAGAACAAATTTTGAACCGATAACCTGTACAACTTCCGCACCGCATTTTTCGGCGATAAGTTCGGCAGCTTCTCTTGAAGAATAACCGCTGTTCTCAAGCACTTTGCCTTTTATAAGCTCTCTTGCCTTGAGTGCGTCGTCTGCCTGCTTTACAATGTTATCTGTGATTTCACCCTTACCGATCATAAGGATAGTTTCAATAGGATTTGCAAGACCACGAAGGTATGCACGCTGTTTACTTGTGAGCATTTAACTGCTCCTTTCTGAAATTTATATAAATTATTTGTCAAATCTGTTTTTCAGTTCAGCCTGTAACTTGCGTAAAGCAATTCCTCTGTGGCTGATTTTGTCTTTTTCTTCGGCTGTAAGTTCGGCAAAGCTTTTTCCGTTGCAGTCAAAAATCGGGTCATATCCAAAACCGCCGTTGCCGTTCGGAGTATGAGAAATTGTACCGTTGCATATGCCGTCAACTTCAATTTTTTCTTTGTCGGATAAAATACAGCAGATTGCTGATGTAAAATGCGCTGTTCTCTTTTCATCGGGTACACCCTGCATTTCTTCTAACAATTTAGTGTACTTTTCTTCGTCAGTGGCATTTTCTCCGCAGTATCTTGCGGAATACACACCCGGTCTGCCGTCAAGTGCGTCAACCGATAACCCTGAATCGTCGGCTATGGCAGGCATACCCGTTGCTTTGAAAGCGGCATTTGCTTTTATAAAAGCGTTTTCGGCAAAGGTCGTACCTGTTTCTTCAACTTCGCCGAGGTTTACACCTGCCTCTTTTGCGGAAACCGTAGCTATACCGAGGGGTTTTAAAATTCTTTCAAGTTCTTTTAATTTTTTTGCGTTATTGGTTGCAATGATAAATTTCATACCGCACCTCTTAATTCTGCGCAAAGAGAGCCCTTGCAAAGTCCTCTGCATCAAACGGCTGTAAATCGTCTATCTGCTCACCTACGCCGATGTATTTAACAGGAATACCGAGTCCCTCTTTGATTGCAAGTACAACGCCGCCCTTGGCTGTACCGTCAAGTTTTGTAAGAACAATACCCGTAATGCCTGTTGCAAGGCTGAACTGCTCAGCCTGATTAACGGCATTCTGTCCTGTGGTTGCATCAAGTACAAGTAACTTTTCTTTCGATGCGTCCGGCAGTTCTCTGTCTATAATTCTGTTGATTTTTGCAAGCTCGTCCATAAGGGGTTTTTTATTGTGAAGTCTGCCCGCCGTATCGCAGATAATAACATCTGCGTGTCTTGCCTTAGCGGCTGAAATTGCGTCATAAATTACAGCGGCAGGGTCGCTGCCCTCGTTCTGCTTTATTATTTCACAGTGACTTCTGTCTGCCCAAATTTCAAGCTGCTCGATAGCTGCGGCTCTGAATGTATCGCCTGCGGCAAGGATAACTTTTTTGCCCTGTTTTGTAAGGTGATTTGCAAGTTTTCCGATTGTGGTTGTTTTACCTACACCGTTTACACCTATGACAAGGATAATAGACGGTGTGGTTGAAAGGTCGAGTTCTTCTCCGCCTCTCAACATATCGGAAACCGTTTCTTCAAGAAGTCTGTGAATTTCATTAGGATTTTTAATACCCTCTTTTTTAACTCTCTTTTTAAGCTCTTCACATATTTTTTCGGCAGTCGGTACGCCTACATCGCCCATTACAAGCAACTCTTCGAGTTCTTCAAAAAGTTCATCGTCAATCTTGGTAAAAGATTTGAGCATTGAGTCAATCTGACCGATAACCGCATCTCTTGTCTTTTTTAAACCTTCTTTAATTTTATTAAAAAAGCCCATAAAATCATCCCTTCATTAGTTAGCCTTAATGCCGAGTTTTTCGGCAATCTCGGTAGAACGCAGTTCAAGCAGTTTGGATACACCCTCGTCCTGCATAGTAACACCGTACAGTACATCTGCTTCTTCCATTGTGCCTCGTCTGTGAGTAATACAGATAAACTGCGTTGTATGGGTTAAATTTCTCATATAGTTTGCAAAGCGGTCAACATTTACATCATCAAGCGCCGCCTCAATTTCGTCCATAACGCAGAAAGGTGCGGGTCTGACTTTCATAATCGCAAAGTAAAGCGCTATGGCTACAAGTGCTTTTTCACCGCCCGACAGTGCGTCAAGATGAACAACGATTTTTCCGGGCGGATGTACAATAATGTCGATGCCGCTGTTGAGAATATCCTCCGGCTCTGAAAGCGAGAGCGATGCGGTACCGCCGCCGAACAGTTCTTTGAATGTGAAAGTGAAGTTTTTATTGATTTCTTCAAAACTCTCTACAAACACTTCTTTCATCTGCTTGGTAAGGTCGGTGATAAGTCGCTCAATTTCTCGTTTTGACTTTTCCACATCATTTACCTGTGTGCTCATAAATTCAAAGCGTTCGGAAACCTCTTTGTATTCTTCAATTGCGGATACATTTACATTTCCGAGATTTTTAATTTTTTGCTTTAGCTCGTTAAGTCGTTTTTGAGCCGCATTGGAATCGGGAATTTCTATCGCCTGTTCTTCCGCTTCACGCTTGGTCAACTCATATTCTTCCCAAAGTTTGGAAATTATATTATCGTACTGATTTTGCAAGTTGATTTTTCTTTCTTCAAGTCTTGAAAGTTCTCTGCCCGATACCTCTCGTTCCGATGTTTTGTCACGCTCAAGCGTTCTTAATTCAACACTTCTCTTTTCGTAAGTATCTTTTTCACAATTAATACTTGAAATCCTTGCGTTGTGCTCAGCAATTCTCTCTGACTTGTCTTTTATTTGAGCCTCAAGTTCGTCGATGTTTTTCTGAATCAAAGCATTTTTGTTTTTATAGTCCTCAATTTGTGCATTGAGTTCTCTCTGTTTTTCTCCGAAGTTATTTGATGAATTTTCCGCAAAAAGGATTTCGGAATTGAGTGCGTCAATATCCTTTTGAGCGGTTACAATTTCAAGTCGCACATTCTGTAATTGAGATGCAATTTCTTCTCGCTCCTCAATCATTTTGGCACGACTGCCCGTAATGCTGTTTACCTTTTCTTCTGCCTCGGAAATTCTGCGGTTAAGCTGTGCCAGCTGTTCGCCTGCATTTTTTCTGTCCTCTGATAGGATATTTACTTTATTTGTATATTCTTCAATCTGTTTATCAAAATTTTGCAAAGCAAGTTTTGAGTTTGAAAGCTCGTTTTCGCACGCTCTGCTTTCGGCTTCCATTCTTGCAAGGCTTTGTTTCTTGTTTGAAAGGTCTGCTCTTGTACCGAGCAATTCAGCCTCAACGGCGGCATAATCCTGTGCTGCCTCACTGCACAATCTCTGTGCCTGCGCAGACTTTTCTTCAATGGCTTTTGTCTGTTCTTTTAAATCTTTAATTTCACTTGCACGGCTTAGCAAACCTGTATTTCTGTTGAGTGAACCGCCTGTGAGCGAACCGCCCGCATTTACAACCTGTCCGTCAAGTGTAACGATTTTAAAACGGTACGAATATTTTTTGGCAATCTCGACTGCGGAGTTAAGATTGTCTGCAATTACAATTTTGCCGAGCAAAGATGATAAAATATTTTTGAATTTGTTATCGCAGCTGCAAAGGTCGCTTGCAACACCGATAAAGCCATAGTTTGCTTCAAGTCCGTTTTCTCTAAGTTCTCTTGCCTTGATTGTATTAAGCGGCAGAAAAGTTGCTCGTCCGCCGTCCGATGATTTAAGATAAGCAATAGCCGATTTAGCGTCGCTTTCGGTTTCCGTAACAATGTTTTGCATTGCCGCTCCGAGTGCGGTTTCAATTGCAACGCCGTACTTTTGCGGTACGGAAATTACTCGGGAAACAGGGCCGCACACACCTTTTAATCTTCCGCTTTTAGATGCGTTTACCACAACTTTAACGCTCTTTGAAAAGCCTTCGAGGTTGCGTTCGAGATTTTCAAGGAAGTTGATTTTTCTTATATGTTCCTTGCTGTCAAGCAAAAGTCTGTCACTTTCAGCCTTGTAGCTGTCACGCTTGTGTGCTTTTGACTGCAATTTAAGTTCAAGTCCCTGAATTGAATTTGTAATTGATGTAATTTCTTCCCGCAGATTTGTAAGATTTGTTGTGTATTCTTCGGAAATTTCTTCAAGCTCGTGTACTCTTGCAATTCCGTCTTTGTTTGCGGTTGTAAGGCTTTCAATTCTTTCTTCAAGGTCGGAAATCGAGCTTTCCGCCGTCATATCAATTACCCTTGCATCGGCAGACTTCGTTGTAAGCATAGAAAGCTCGGAAGTAAGCTGTTGCAGTTTGTCGCCGCTCTTGCCCGTATCAAGGTTGATAACATTCAGCTTTTCGGAAAGTGCGGTATATTCTTTCTGCTTTTCAATTATTTTTGTGTCAAGTTCAGCGATTTTCTCGTTCTTTTCCGCAATTTGAGTAGAAATAAGCTGTGAATTTTGCTGTGCGTTTTGGATTTCGTTTTCAACACGCTTTATGTTTTCTTCGTTATGAAGAATATCGTTCTTTGAAACCGAAAGCTGTGAACGCATATCGGAAATGAGTGCATCAAGTTCTGAAATAAGATGTCTTACTTCGTCGGATTTTACGGCAAGCTGTCCGTTTTTCAGATATATTTCTTCCGACTCTTTTTGAATCTGCTCGAGCATTTTTTCGGCGTCATCATATTGTGCGTGAGCAATGGCGATTTTTTCGTCCTGTGTTTTAAGCGCCGCCTGACTTTTGTCAAGGGTAAGCAGCCAAAGCGCTATTTCAAGTCCACGCTTTTCTTCGGAGTATTTTAAAAATTCCTGTGCTTTTTCCGATTGCCTTTTAAGAGGACCGACACGCTCTTCGAGTTCTGTCACGATGTCACGCAATCTCAAAAGATTTTCTTCTGTGCTTTTTAATTTGCGTTCGGCATCTGTTTTTCTGTAACGATAGCGTGAGATACCTGCCGCCTCTTCAAAGATTTCTCGTCTGTCCTCGCCTTTTGAAGATACAATGCTGTCAATCTTGCCTTGTCCAATCATAGAATAACCGTCACGGCCAAGACCTGTATCCATAAAAAGCTCGTTAATGTCTTTTAGTCTGACCTGTGCTTTGTTAATGAGATATTCGCTCTCACCGCTTCGATAATAACGGCGAGTAATTGAAATTTCGTCGCCGTCGTATGCCAGCACTCTGTCTTTGTTTTCTATGTTAAGCGAAACTTCGGCATAGCCGAGTTTTTTTCTTTTGTCGGTTCCGTTAAAAACAACATCTTCCATCTTTGAACAGCGCAAACTCTTTGGAGATTGCTCGCCGAGCACCCAACGGATAGCGTCACTGATGTTGCTTTTGCCTGAGCCGTTCGGACCTACAACAGCGGTAATGCCCTGCTCAAAAGATAATTTAGTTTTATCAGGAAAGGTTTTAAAGCCTTGAATTTCAAGTGATTTTAATCGCATTTATTACCTCTGTTTTATGTAGATTTCGTATTCGTCAAGACTTTGGTCTGTCTTGATTTTCAGCTTGTAACCCATATTGTTAAGTCTGAATATGTTTGATTTATTCTGTCCCGCAAGTTTTGAAACCGAATGAGGATTTACATATGCCTCAAAAAAATCAACCTCTTTGTCGGGATAATTTTTAATCAGTTTAGTTATTTTATCAAAAAAGATTTTGTTTTCGCAAAGTTCTTTAAATGCAGGGTGATAATTATTGCCGAGGCTGTTATTTTCAAGACTTTCGGAATAATGTAGTCCGAGCCTTATAATACGGATGTTTTCGCTTTTAAATTTTAAAATGAGCTTTGAGCAAAGTTTAACCGATTGCTCAAGTGTGTAAGGAATAAACTTTTTACTGTTATAAAGATTTGCAAGTTCGGTATCCTGCATAATAACAGTCGGATATATCCTTACAGTATCCGGTCTGAGCTTTATAAATTCATCGGCAGTATAAATGTCTTTATAAAAATCAGAACCGTACAGTCCCGTCATCATCTGCAGTCCGAGTGATATGCCGTAATTTTTTATAATGCGGCAGGCATTTCTTACATCATCCGCCGTATGTCCTCTTTCATTGAGTTTAAGCACTTCATCATCCATAGATTGAGCGCCGAGTTCAATTGAAGTTACTTTATAGCTTTTCAAAAGACTTACAATTTCATCGTCAATGCAGTCGGGACGGGTAGATAACCGAATACCTTTAAAGCGGTTGATAAACTGCTTGGTCGCATCTAAAAGTTCGAGCATATATTCTCTGTCAATTGCTGTAAAACTGCCGCCGAAAAATGCAATCTCCGCCTCTTTGGTATTTTCTTTTAAAGAATCTACGGCGATTTTTACGGCATTTGTCACATCATCGGCATTTGGCTGATACGCTTGCCCCACAATGTTTCTTTGATTACAGAAAGTGCATTTGTGAGGGCATCCGTTGTGCGGTATAAAAAGCGCCACATTAGAATGTTTAATAACCCATCAACTCCAGTGCTTCTCTTGCCGCCTGCTGTTCAGCCTCTTTTTTACTTTTTCCGCCGCCTTTGCCTATAACATTGCTGTTAAGGTGAACCTCTACGACAAAGTGCTTGTTGTGGTCGGGACCCGATTCGTCAACGAGTACATATTCGAGCAATTCCCCGGGATTTTTCTGAATAATCTCCTGCAAAGTTGTTTTATAATCGTTTACGGGTCTTTTCTTTGATGCCTTAATCGCAGGGATTACAAAGTTAAGAATATGCTTAGAGGCAGGCTCGATTCCGCCATCAATATAAATAGCCGCAATCAGCGCCTCAAATGCATCCGAAAGTATTGACGGGCGTTCTGCACCGCCGTTGTGGCGCTCGCCTTTGCTCAAAATAAGATACTTACCCAGTCCGAGTTGTTTTGCAAATACGAAAAGGCTCTTTTCACATACAAGCGAGGCTCTTAGCTTGGTAAGCTCGCCCTCCGGAAGCTCGGGGCAGTTTTTGAAAATGTAGTCAGAAACTACAATTGAAAGAACCGCATCACCTAAGAATTCAAGTCTTTCGTTATATTTGATATGTTTTGATTTGTGTTCGTTTGCATAAGAAGAATGTGTGAGTGCCTCTTCGAGCAAACTTATATCTTTAAATTTATAGCCGATTTTATTTTCAAGTTCCTGCACTTAAATCAGTCCTCCGAATTAATAACCTTTGAAATTTCACCGATCGCATCAGCAAGCACATAATCTCTTGAAAGTCTGATTGCGTTTTTAACGGTGACGGCTTTTGCACTGCCGTGCGCCTTGAACACAGGTTTTGATGCACCCAAAACAGGCGCACCGCCGTATGTGTTGTGGTCAAGTTTTTTCTTAAGTTTTTTTATATCGCCGAGCACGAGCGAAGCCGAAAGTTTGCCTTTAAGACTGCCTGTAAACAAGCTCTTGATCTCGTTCATAACAACCATTGCAACACCCTCATAGGTTTTTAAAATAAGATTGCCTGTAAAGCCGTCGCATACCACAACATCGCAAACGCCCTGCGGAATATCTCTGCCCTCAACATTGCCGACAAAGTTTAAGTTGCTTTCTTTCAAAAGCTGATATGTAGTTTGATAAAGCTCTGTTCCTTTGTGATCTTCGGTGCCGACATTTGCAAGACCTACCCTTGGGTTATCAATCTTCATAACTCTGTTCATATAAATTGAGCCCATTACCGCAAATTGAACGAGCATTTCGGGACGGCAATCTACATTTGCACCGCCGTCAACAAGCATAAAGAAACCGTTTGCGGACGGCATAACGGGAGAGAATGCAGGTCGTTTAATGCCTTTAATTCTCTTAACCGCAAGAGTTGCACCCATACAAAGAGCACCGCTGTTGCCTGCGGAAACAAAAGCGTCACCCTCGCCGTTTTTAAGCAAATTAAATCCTACAGCCATTGAGCTGTCTTTCTTTGATTTAAGAACTGCATCGGCATGGTCGTCCATAGTAATAACTTCTGTGCAGTGATGAATTTCTATTCTGTCAAGAGATATATTATTGTCATGTGCAACCTTAAGAATTTTACCCTCGTCGCCTGTGAGAATAATTGATAAATCGTCAAATTCCGCAACAGCCTCCGCACAACCCTTGATTATTTCAAGCGGTGCGTTATCTCCGCCGAAGGCATCTACTATAATTTTCATTTTTACACCTCTAAATTCATATGTGTAAGATAAGCCTCAAGGCTTTTAAGCGCTCTGTCCGAATATGCTTTTCCTCGCTCCTGCTTGTCACGGGGACGATTTTCGAGAGCAGGAAGTACACCGAAATTTGCACCCATTGGCTGGAATTTCTCCACATATTTGTCGGATATATAGCCCGCAAGAGCGCCGAGCATTGTGTCAGTCGGTAAAATCACAGGTTCTTGACTGTTTAATCTTCGCACTGCGTTTATGCCCGCAAGTATTCCCGAAGCCGCCGATTCCATATAGCCCTCAACACCTGTAAGCTGACCTGCAAAGAACAAGTTTTCATTTTCTCTTAAAGAAAAATCGGCATTGAGCAGTTTAGGTGAATTAATAAATGTGTTCCTGTGCATTACACCGTAGCGGTAAAATTCCGCTTTGTGCAATGCAGGAATCAGTGAAAATACCCTTTTCTGTTCACCAAATTTTAGATTTGTCTGAAATCCGACGAGGTTATACATTGTGCCCCCGCAATTTTCTTTCCTTAACTGCAGTACAGCCCACGGTCTGTGTCCCGTTTTTGGATTTACAAGACCGACAGGTTTCATCGGTCCGAATCGCAAGGTGTTTTCACCGCGCTGTGCCATAACTTCAACAGGCATACAGCCCTCGTACACCTTAGGATTGTTTACATCAAAGCTGTGCAAAGGTGCTCTTTCGGCGGTTACAAGTGCCTGATAAAAAGTTTCGTACTCTTCTTTATTCATCGGGCAATTTATATAATCGTCGCCACTGCCTTTATCGTATCTTGATGCATAGAAAGCATAATCCATATCAATGCTTTCGGCACTCACAATCGGAGCGGCGGCATCAAAGAAAGAAAGCGAAGTACCGAATCGCTCTATTATTTTTTCGGCAAGAGCGTCCGAAGTAAGCGGACCCGTAGCAATAATTGTAATTGCATCATCGGAAATTTCTGTGATTTCTTCTTCAAAAACGGTTATGTTTTCATCGGCTCTTATTCCGTCGGTTACAAGTCTTGAAAAAATATCTCTGTCAACCGCAAGAGCACCGCCGGCAGGCACTTGGCATTTGTCTGCGCATTTCATAAGAAATGAATCAAGTCTGCGCATTTCTTCCTTTAAAAGTCCTGCGGCGCTTTCTGTTCGCATAGCCTTTAATGAATTTGAACACACAAGTTCGCCGAATAAATCGGAATGATGAGCAGGTGTTTTTTTCTTCGGTTTCATTTCATAAAGGTGAACCTTTATTCCGTGCGATGAGATCTGTTTAGCGGCTTCACAGCCTGCAAGACCCGCACCTATTACATTGATATAACCTTTTTCCAAAAAGTTCACCTTTCCTTTTCAGTCGTATTAATTATTCTCCGTCTTTCTCAACGAATTCCTTTTCAAATCCGCAGCCCTCTGTTGCACAATAAAGTTTCGGCTTTTTACCCTTTTTCTTAAAGAGTATGCCGCCGCACTGCGGACATCTTTCGTTTACGGGTTCGTTCCAGCTTACAAAATCGCATTCCGGATAATTTGAACAGCCGTAGAACACACGCTTTTTCTTTGTATGCTTAACAATAACATCACCGTTGCATTTAGGACATTTAACGCCTGTCTTTTCAACAAACTTAAGAACATTCTTACATTCGGGGTAACCCGGGCAGGCAATAAATTTGCCGTATCTGCCAACCTTAACAACCATCTGTCTGCCGCATTTGTCGCAGATAATGTCTGTCTGATCTTCTTTAAGCTGGAGTTTCACACCCTCCATCTCTTCTTTGGCTTTCTTGAGAGTTTTATCAAAATCGGAGTAGAATTCGTCAAGCAATTCCACCCATTCTTCCTGACCGTGCTCAACCTCGTCAAGGTTTTCTTCCATTTGTGCGGTGAATTTATAGTTTACAATCTTCGGAAAGCGTTCTTTTAAAAGGTTTGTCATAACCTCGCCAAGCTCTGTCGGATACAAAGTTTTTGCCTCACGCTTTACATACTCACGGCTTGTAATTGTTGTAATTGTTGCCGCATAAGTTGACGGTCTGCCGATACCGTATTCCTCAAGTGCCTTAATTAACGACGCCTCGGTGTATCTTGCGGGCGGCTGTGTGAAGTGCTGATTCTTTTTAAGCTCCTTGCATTTTACAGGCATATCCTTTTCAAGCGGAGGGAGCTGTGTGGATTTTTCTTCTTCCGTATCTTTGCTTTCTACATACAAGGTTGTAAAGCCCTCAAAGTCAACATAGTATCCCGACGCCTTGAAAATGTATTCTTTAGCCGAAATTTCAGCCTGTGTGGTTTTCTGAATACAATCAGACATCTGTGATGCCATAAATCTGTTCCAAATAAGATTGTACAGTTTAAACTGGTCGGATGTAAGGCTTGCCTTTACATCTTCCGGAGAAAGGCTCGGCATTGAAGGTCTTATAGCCTCGTGTCCGTCCTGTGCATTGCTCTTGGTTTTAAATACTCTCGGTTTTGCCGGCAGGAATTTTTCACCGAATCTGTTTAAAATATACTGTGCCGCCTCTTCCTTTGCCACATCGGAAATTCTTAAAGAGTCGGTTCTCATATATGTGATAAGACCCGTTGCACCCATTCCCTCAATGTCAACACCTTCGTACAGCTCCTGGGCAACTTTCATTGTTCTTCTTGACTGGAAGCCGAGTTTTCTTGACGCCTCCTGCTGTAATGTTGATGTGATGAAAGGCGGTGCGGGGGTTTTTCTTCTTGTGCCGTGCTTTACTTTTGTAATCATATATTCGGCATCTGCAAGATCCTGTTCAATCTTTTCTGCCTGTTCCTGATTTTCAATTTTTATCTTGCCGTTGGCATCGGAATAAAGAGAAGCCGAAAACGACTTTCTGCTGCCCTTAGGAATAAACTTAGCGTCAATAGTCCAATATTCTTCGGGCTTGAATTTTCTGATTTCTTCTTCTCTGTCAACAATAATTCTTACCGCAACAGACTGTACTCTGCCGGCTGATAGTCCTCTTCTGATTTTTTGAGAAATGAAAGGACTTAACTTATAACCTACAAGTCTGTCGAGAATACGCCTTGCCTGTTGAGCGTTTACAAGGTCGATATTTATAGAACGTGGATGAGCCATACCGTTTGTTACGCCGTTTTTGGTAATCTCGTTAAATTCAACTCTGTTGTTGTCATCAAGCGGCAAGCCGAGAATATACGCAAGGTGCCAAGAAATTGCCTCTCCCTCTCTATCAGGGTCGGTTGCGAGGTAAATCTTGTCGCTTTTTTCTGCGAGCTCTTTAAGTTCTTCTACAAGTTTTTCTTTACCTTTGATGATTTCGTATTTTGGTGCAAATTTTTTCTTTATATCAACGCTGAGTCTGGTTTTAGGCAAATCTCTTACATGTCCCATAGACGCAATTACTTCGTAATTTCCACCGAGGTATTTTTTGATTGTTTTAGCCTTAGCAGGTGACTCAACAATTACTAAATCTGACATTTACTGCCTCCGTTTATTTTAATACATACATTCTGCCCTGCATCGCCGTTACCAAACCTTTCATTTCAAGTTGAGTAAGGGCCGTAAGCACTTTAAATACAGGGATACCGAGTTCGCTTACTATTTTATCTATATGAACAGGCTTGTTGCCGATAGTACCGTAAACTGTTACGGCTGCATCGGACAAACCCAATGCTTTCAAATCTGAAATACTTTTCCGCACATCTGCGTTTTCTTTATTATTAACATCAGCGGAAACGCTGCTGCTTTTGCGTGCGACATTTTTAGTTTCTTTTACAGCCTTTTCGGGCTTTAAGGCTTTATCGGAAGATACATTTGCATTAATCCTTTCAGGCTTTGCCTTATCTTTTTTATTTGTGCTGCTTTTTGATTTTGCAGTCTTTTTGCCTTTTACAGGCACTGCCTCAAGGTCGGTAAAACTTATATTATCAAAATCAAGTGTTTCGTCCTCAACATATAGCCCTCTGTTTGAGTTAAACTCGCTCAAAACATCCATAAAATCAGTTACAGGGCAGGCAAGTCCGTTTTTTATAAGAGTATTCGAGCCTTCGTTCTGCGGACTGTTGTTTCCGAGCAGAGCAAAAACTTCTTTGCCCTGGTCGATTGCCATTCTTGCGGTAATCAGCGAACCGCTTTTTATTCCTGCCTCCATTACAACAAGACCGTCCGACAGAGCGGATATGATTCTGTTGCGAGCGGGAAAATTATATCTTAGCGGCGGTTCATCGGGCGGATATTCGGATATAACCGCACCGTTTTGCGCAATTGCATTTCTCATACCCTCGTTTTCGGTAAGATATTTATAGTTGATACCGCAGCCAAGCACGCATACGGTAATTCCGTTTGCAGAAAGTGCTCCTCGGTGCGACGCACAGTCAACACCGAGCGCACCTCCGCTTATAATAACAACGCTGTACTTAGCAAGAGCATATGCAAATTTGTATGAATTATCCGTACCGTATCTTGTTGCCCGCCTTGTGCCAACAATTGAAACGCTTAGGCGGTTGTCAAGTTCCGGAAGTTGTCCGTTTACATAAAGAACGGCAGGCGGAGTATCAATATTAATTAATTTTTGCGGGTAATGCTCGTCGTCAATCGCAATTACCGAATATTTCAGTTCGTTGCATTTGCTTAATATCTCATCCGCAACCGAAACCTTAGTGTTGTTAAGTTTTCGCATTTCGTTCGGCGTAAAGATACCGCAGTGTTTCCACTCTTTTTCTCCGCCGTGAACAAACTCGGCAATGTCATTGTAAAGTTTAAAAATTCTCTTTACCTTTATATTGTTATAACCGAGTGCTTTTGAAATCCATATCCAGTAACGAGCATTTTCAGAAATCATTTCATCATTTCCCACATCAGTATTGCAGCAGCCACAGATGCGTTGAGTGATTCTGCCTTGCCCTCCATATGTATGGTGATTTTGTTTTGGCAGGCTTTTTCTGTTTCTGCTTTTATTCCGTTGCCCTCGTTGCCTACAACGATTGCGCACGGAGTTTGAAATTTTACATCCGTAAGACTGACAGCGTCGCTGTTTACAACGGCAGCATACGAATTAATCTGCGGATTTTCGTTAAGGAAATCCTTAATTGAACTTTTGATTATAAAAGGTATTCTGAACACAGCGCCCATACTGCCTCTTACAACCTTTGGATTGTAAATATCGCAACAGTCACAGGAAAGTATAACTCCGCTGACATTAAATGCCTCTGCCGAGCGCAAAACAGTGCCGAGATTGCTTGGATCCTGCACATTATCAAGCGCCAAATATTTACTGTCACCCTTTATTGTATCAAACTCATTGGTTTTGTCAAGTGTTTTTATAACCGAAAGAAAGCCCTGTGGCGATTGAGTATCACTCATAAGGGCAAAAATGTTTTCATTTACACAGATTACATTCTTTGCTTTTTCTTCAAGTAAAGCAAAGTCCTCACCGTGCTTTTGCATAGCTTTTTCGGTTACAAATAATGTCTGAATTTCCGCACCGCTGAAAACTGCGTCCATACAGATTCTTAGCCCCTCCGCTAAAAAAAGACCGCTCTTGCGGCGTTCTTTTGCGCTTGACTTGAGTTTTACGGCTTTTTTTACATTAGAATTGTCTTTGCTTGTAACAAACAGCATCTTTTTTCTCCTAAAATGCCAATTGCGTTTGGTGTTACCCAAACGCAATTACAGTTTAAATTAAGCGTTTTTAGCCTGCTCAACAAGAGCTGTAAAAGCCTTAGGATCAGCAATAGCAATCTCTGAAAGCATCTTACGGTTCAATGTAATGCCGGCCTTTTTAAGACCATTCATAAATGTTGAATAGTTTGTGCCGTTTGCCTTGCAAGCTGCAGAAATACGAGTAATCCAAAGACGACGGAAATCTCTCTTTCTCTGCTTACGGCCGATATATGCATAGTTGCCAGACTTCATAACAGCCTGTTTAGCCATTTTGAAATGTCTTGATTTAGAACCCCAGTAGCCCTTGGCAAGCTTTAATACCTTTTTTCTTCTTTTGCGAGTCATCATCGCACCCTTTACACGTGCCATTATATATTACCTCCGATTATTATTTAAATAAAAAGCAGTACAAGCGATAAATTATTTATAAGGAATTAAACGCTTGATCTGAGCTACATTTGTCTTATCTGTAACAGCAGTCTGGCGTAAACCTCTCTTACGCTTTGTTGTTTTCTTGTTAAGAATGTGGCTCTTGTTTGCGTGTGCACGGATTACATTACCGTTCTTAGAAAGTTTAAAACGCTTTTTAGCACCACTGTGAGTTTTAATTTTAGGCATAATAAATATCCTCCTTAGCTGTGATTACTTATTGGACTTTGGTGCAAGAAACATAAGCATATTGCGACCTTCAAGCTTTGCAGGCTTTTCTACCGAGGCAAACTCTGCACAAGCTTCAGCAAAGCGGTTCATAGTTTCAAGACCGATTTCAGGATGTCCCATTTCTCTTCCTCTAAAACGGATAGATACCTTAACTTTATCGCCGTGCTTAATAAACTTAACAGCGTTGTTAAGCTTGGTGTTGAAGTCGTGTGTATCAATGTTTAAAGAGAGTCTAACTTCCTTAATATCAACAACATGCTGATTTTTTCTTGCTTCCTTTTCCCTTTTAGCCTGCTCAAAACGGTATTTGCCGTAGTCCATAATTTTACATACAGGCGGAACGCTCTGCGGAGCAATCTTAACAAGGTCAAGATTTTTTTGTTCTGCAAGTGCGAGAGCTTCCTTTGATGACATAATACCGAGCTGCTTTCCGTCCGAGCTGATTACTCTAAGCTCTTTATCACGGATTTCCTCGTTAATCTGAATATCTTTCTTGCTGATGGTTAAGCACCTCCAAAGTACCTTTTCAAAAAAATAATGCGGACAGAAATACACCGTCCGCATTGCAATACAAATAAACTATTATGTTTAAGGTATTGACCCGTGCAGACGACACCCCACAGGTGAAAGCATTTCTGCTTTGCTTTATTGTACTTACACATTATATAACCGATTGCCTGAAAAGTCAAGGGATTTTTCATTATTTTTTCATTATCGGAAAATATTTCTTGAAATATATGTGTTACTATGCTAAAATTATACCATTGGAGTGATGAAAATGCAATACGCAAATTATCAGCCCTATCCTTATTATCAAAATCATATGCAAAGTCCGCAGGAAATCAAAAAAGCGCACGATTTAAAGACTTTGCAAAAAAAATCAAGCGGATTGGGCTTTTATATTCTTACCTATTTTTTATCAATGAATATCATTGTAGTCGGTATAACATTTTTATTAACCGTGTCTACGATGCTGAATACGGATATTTCTAATTTTGATACCGAAACTTTAACGCAGTATATAATGAGCAAATTGACTTCTGGCCCTGTTTTTTATTATATGCAGATTTTCGCAGCTGCCGCCTCGGCGACAATCACCGGACTGATATATTTAAAACTAAGCAAAACGCATATTTCAGACTGCCTGTCGGTTAAATCCGTAAAACCCGTTATGCTTATCGCCCTCGTACTTATGGGTATGGGCGTTTCAATGGTTTCAAATGTTGCCGCCGACCTTGTAAGTTCCAACTTTTCGTTAATCGGCATTGAATACAGTCTGAATATGGATATGTCATCAAGGTCTGTATTTGAAAATATTTTATATGTTGTTGCCATAGCCGTTACCCCTGCATTTGCCGAGGAATTTGCTTTTCGAGGTATTTTAATGGGTTCGCTTAGAAAATACGGAAATTCATTTGCAATAATTGTATCTGCCGTTATGTTCGGCGCAATGCACGGAAATATTATTCAGATTCCGTTTGCGTTTATACTCGGACTTATTTTTGCTTATATTGACTGCAAGGCAAACTCAATTATTCCGTCAATAATTATTCACTTTATAAATAACTTCTACTCGGTAATTATGGATATTTTGCAAAGTCAGAACATTGTTACCACCCGTTCTTTCTATATAATATACTATTCAATATTTACCGCAATGCTTGTGTTTGGCGTTTTGGCTTTCCTTTATATAATGAAAAAGGATAAAAATTTCCTTAGCATAAGCGATACCTCGAATGTTGTTTCTCTCTCGCTTAAAGAAAAGATAAAATGTTTCTTTACAAGTGCAGGTACAGCTACAATAGTTGTTATCTTCATTCTTGAAACTATCATTGCTTCTGTAGCGCTATGAGTGAATTTAATATAAAGTATATGGAAAAGGCGCTTGAGCTTGCAAAAGAGGCTTTTCAAGATGACGAAGTGCCTGTCGGTGCGGTGATTGTGCGTAATGGCGAAATCGTTGCTACAGGCAGGAACAAACGAGAAAAAGAAAAGAACGCACTTTTACACGCAGAAACCGACGCAATTAACAATGCCTGTAAGGTGCTCGGCGGTTGGCGGCTTTGGAACTGCGATATATATGTAACCCTTGAGCCTTGTCCGATGTGCGCAGGCGCAATTATAAACGCTCATATTCCGAATGTGTATTTCGGTGCGTACGATTTCAAAAACGGTTCTTGCGGCACTATAACAAATCTTTTTGAAATGCCGTATAATTTCAAGCCGAATTATAAAGGCGGTATTATGCAGGAAGAGTGCGCCGAACTTCTCAAAAGTTTTTTCAAGCGGTTGAGATAATTTTATTTGGAAAATATAATAACAAAAGCAAAACCGATAAGCAATTTTCAGCTTATCGGTTTTTTAGATTCTTAGTAAAACGGTTTTAATTACTTGATAAAGCAGTTTGCTAAAGCATAATTCAATAATAATTATTTTAATTTAGAATAATCTTCATCACTTACAGGTTCAAGCCATTCGTTTGATGTATTTGTACCCGGAACTTCTACTGCAAGGTGTGAGAACCAACTGTCAGGTGCCGCACCGTGCCAATGCTTAATGCCTGTAGGAATATTTATTACATCACCCGGGTTTAACTCAACAGCCTCTTTGCCCCATTCCTGATAATATCCTCTGCCGCCTACGCAAACAAGTATCTGTCCGCCGCCATTTTCAGCATTATGAATATGCCAATTATTACGGCACTTCGGCTCGAAAGTTACATTATAAATACCGACCTGTGATGTAGACAACGGTGCAAGATAGCTCTGACCGATAAAATATTTTGCAAATGCGTCATTAGGTGCGCCAATCGGGAAAAGAATTGACTGCTGATATTTTTCCTTTTCGCTCAAATCTTCCGCATCATCAGCCCATACTTCGGTAGCCATTCTGAATGCTGCCCAAGCCTTTGGCCAGCCGGCATAGAATGCGGCGTGTGTGAGAATTTCTGCAATTTCCGTTTTTGTAATACCGTTCTTTTTTGCTGACATAAGGTGATATTTAAAGGATGAGTCGGTTAATCCCTGTGCCATAAGTGCGGTTACTGTTACGAGTGAGCGGTCACGAAGTGAAAGTTTATCTTTTCTTGACCATACTTCACCGAAAAGTACATCGTCATTAAGTTCTGCAAATTTAGGTGCAAATTTTCCGAGCGAATCTCTGCCTGCGGTTTGTTTTACAGCCATAATCATACCTCCAAGTTTAAAATAAAAAGTATTATTTTACCGTGATATAAAATTATCACTTCTTTATCAGTATTATAATACTTAAAGCTGACTTTAAGTCAAGAGATAAATGAAAATTTTTGGTTCTGTTTTTTAATATTGGAAAATTATGGTTTAGCGGAGTGTCGGTCGGAGATTGAAATTTAGCTAACGCTAAATTATCCTCCCAAAAGCAAAAAAGTTTACTCAATTTTTTCAAAAATTGCGGGTTTGGGCAGTGCCCATAAAAATCTTCCGATATAACAATTTATCAGGCACAAACAGCGTAGCTGTTTGGCTATCGTTAGTTTGCGTAAACGGAAAGTATTTGTGGGCTTTGCCCACACCTACGACCTTTGAAAAGGTCGACCAAACTTTTATAATTGCTTGATAAAGCAATCAGCTAAACCCTAATTCACCTCAAAATTTAATAAAACTCTCTAAGCAAAAAGCCTGTTCAGTGAAAACCGAACAGGCTTTATTTACATCTATTAAATATTAATAATCAGCAAGAAGTTCCTTAAATGCTTCCTTAACAATGTTAAGTCCCTTTAAGAGAAGTTCGTCCTCAATTACAAGAGCAGGCATAATTTTCAATACGCTACCATTTCTGCCGGCTACCTCGCAAATAAGATTCTTTGTAAAGCAAAGGTCAGAAAGTTTAGATGCAAGAGCAGAATCAATCTTTGAGCAGTCAATACCCCACATAAGTCCGATACCTCTAAGCTCAAGTTTATCGTTAAGCGGAAGAATTTCCTTTTCAACAAAGTTCTTTACAATATCACCCTTACGCTTTGTTTCAGCCTCTACATTGTTTTCGAGAAGATACTCAATAGCAGCCTTACCTGCAACAAATGAAAGCTGATTGCCTCTGAATGTGCCGTTATGCTCTCCCGGCTTCCATACATCAATTTCAGGCTTATGAAGTACAATTGACATTGGCATACCGATACCGCCGATTGATTTTGACATTACAACAATGTCAGGCTGAATACCTGCACGCTCAAACGAGAAGAATGAGCCGCTGCGGCAGCAACCGATCTGAATATCATCAACAATCATAAGAATATCGTTCTTTGTGCAGAACTCCCTTACAGCCTTTAAGAACTCAACATCAAATACTCTGATGCCACCCTCTGCCTGTACGGTTTCCATAATAACAGCCGCAGGCTTATCTGTTGCAGAATGGTCGTCATCAATGAGCATCTGCATATACTTAACTACATCAAGACCCTCTACCATATAAGGAGCAGGAATGTGTGTACAATCTGTAAGAGATGCAATAGCGCCGTTTCTCGCAAACATTTCTGATGTTGCGGAAAGTGCACCGAGTGTCATACCGTGGAAACAACCCATAAATGCAAAGATGTTTCTTCTGCCTGTATACTTTCTTGCAAGCTTTAATGCAGCCTCAACAGCGTTTGTACCTGTCGGGCCCGGGAACTGAATTCTGTAGTCAAATCCTCTCGGCTCAAGAATCTTTGTTTCAAGTGTTTCAATAAATTCACGCTTTGGAACTGTGTACATATCAAGTGCGTGAATAATTCCGTCTGTTGAAAAATACTCAAGAGTCTTTGCTTTGATGTATTCATTGTTATGACCGTAGTTTACCGCACCTGCACCGCAGAAAAAGTCTATATATTCGTTGCCCTCTTCATCTTTGATGATTGAACCCTTTGCAGTTGTAAAAACTGTCGGGAAGTGTCGGCAGTAAGAGCGTACTGATGACTCGTATTTTTCAAATGCTTCTGTTTTCATAAAATGCTGTTCCTTTCCTCTTTGCTGCATTTAAGCAATCAATTTGTTTTCCCTATACCTTTTTAGAAATCCTCTTAAAGCGCCGTTCATTATGTTTTCTATCTGCTGCGGATCATCGGGCAAAAGAATTATTGCCTGCGAATCCGATGCAAATACATAACCGTCACTGCCGGAGAAATTTTTTAACCTTTTCATTTCCAACGGCGGATTATCCGCAAAAGCCCTTGCAAAAACACTTGGGCTGTCGCTTTCTCCGCCTATATCTAAGCCACCCGTAACAAAAACTATGTCGTTTGTTTTGAGGGAACTTACAACGAGCTCTCCGAGAGTTTTGCAGTTTGCAGCAAATTTTGCCTCATCTGCAATTAAATCAAGCTCCGAAAAGCTCTTTCTTAACGACCTTTCGCAAAGTGATGTTTTGCGAGCGGCGTAAAAAATCAGTTCACCTGTCATTCTGCCGCTACCTCCTCTGCAGGAGCATCGGTAGCCTGCTGTTTTAATACAGGCTCAAAGTTAGGTGCGATTGTCATATCACTGTAAACCTTGCTGAAATCAAGCTGCCAGCCTTTAAATACATAGTCGTAATAATCATCGCTCGGCTTTACGGGATCAGCCGGTGCTTTTGCCGACTTTCCTACTTCAACTTTCTGTTCGCTGATTTGTGTTCCGTCATAGTTAATAAACTTGACTGTTACATAAACCTTAGCCTTCGTTGTAGGTTGAGCGGTTGTTGGCTGTTGTGTCGGTTTTACTGTATTGCCTTGTGCATCTGTTGTAGCAGGTGCGGTAGTTGCCTCAACCACTTTCTGATCCTTAAAGTCATAATCGCCGCTGTACCAGTCAATCTGACCTGCTTCATATGCAGTACAGAAATCTGTTACCTTTGGACGTGTACCGCCGTTTCTGTCATAGTAAACCTGCGGCCATACTGCATTATTATTTGTAGATGCCTGTGAAACATCAACCTTTGCCGATTCGCCGTTCCTTACCTTTCTTGCAACAATTACTGTTCTGAAATCCGTATATTCATATGAACAGGTTGAAAGTGTGATAAGGCTGTCGTCTTCGTTTACATCAACAGGGCAATTCACCATTGAACGAACTCTGACATTATAAACATAGTTCATAAAATCCTTATCGTTTTGGAATGAACCTATCATATAGTTAAAGAATTCGCCGTGACTTGACAATGTGTTTGTCTTGAACACGGAAATTATCTTGTATGTCGCATTTTCTTCGGGAGTGTTAAATGTAATTGTCGGAGCTTTTTTGTAGAAATCCATATCTATGGAGTATCTGCCGTATTTGAGCATACCCGCAAACATTGTACCGTCATTCATATGATGACCGTGCATAATAACATTTTTGCTCTTTGTGCTCTCGGTACTTCGATAGTCTATGAACACACTGCCCCAATCATCAGGATTGCCTCTGTAATCTCGATAAAGATAATACTGAGAAGAACGGCTGTCACCCTCGTGATACAGCACAGGATAGTCGATTCCGGTATCGTTAATCTGTATCCAACCGACAATTTCCTTATTAATATCTTTGAGTTTTGCCCAATCCACTTTTTCTTCTTCTGACGGTTTTTTATCTCCGCCCTGCGAAGTATTATCATCAGTTGTATTATGGTAAATCATCTGAATATCATTCATTTTTTCTTTATTCTGATAACTCAGGTAAACCATATTGTAAAACAGCATTGAAAGAGCGCCGACAAACACAACAAGTGAAACAATTGCAACGGATTTTCGCGCAATTTCCTTACCGCTGTCGCCACGCATCGGAATAAATCGGTATTTCAGTCCTTTTTTGGGAGGAACATACTCAACCTTACTGAATCCGCCGGGATACTCCGCCTCGTTATTTTCAAACACTTCAACAGTTTTTTGAGCCGCCGCCAAAATCATATCGTCGATATTGTTCAGCGAATATTTTTTCTGTGGCAATGCTGTGACTTTCATACCCTTGTACATAAAGCAAAAGCCTTTGCAGCCGTTTCCTAAATCGCCGAGATTAAATATCTTGGATTTCTTTCTGTACAGCTTAAAACTGTCTTTTATCTCCTGCACTCTTTCGTCTGATAATTTCAATTTTTCAGCATTTTTCAGCGCTTTTGTGCGTTTTTTCCAATAGTCTTTCGGAGCTTTGGGTTTTTCGGCTTTTTCCGCCTGTGCAACTACCTCTGAAAAATGTTTTTTAAAGCTGTCCGCACCTTTATCCGAAAGTGCGTTTGCCAAAATTACAACAGAAGGCTTTTCATTATTATCCGCACATTTGTCAAGAGCGGAAATAATTTTTTTGCTTTTAAAGTCGACAGGTGTTATATAGGTAAGCGTAAAACCGTTTTCGGCAAGTTTGTCCGAAAGTTCGCCGCTGTCTAATGCAGGGGTATCGTTTTGGTTTACCAATAAAATTTCAATATCCACGCAGGTCCATCCTTTCGTGTCACAGTAATTTTTGTTTTGGTATATATGTTATTCGTCTTTTGCTGAAATCTCTGTTACCTTGAGATTTGCAAGAGCCTCTTCAATCATCGGTTCAAAATTTGCTTTTTCCTGTGCCTCTTTTACATACTTCAAAACAGGTCTTGTTCTCGGGTGCTTTGGAGTAAATACCGTACAGCAATCCTCGTAAGGCTCGATTGAAATATCATAAGTGTCGATTTTATATGAAATATCAATAATCTCCTGCTTATCCATACCGATAAGAGGTCTGAACACAAGCAAGTCTGCCGCATCATCTGTACAGCTTAAAGCACCTATAGTCTGACTTGCAACCTGACCCAAGCTCTCGCCTGTAATAAGCGCCGTGCAATCGTTATCCGCTGCAATTCTTGAAGAAATCTGCATCATAAGTCTGCGCATAATGATTGTAAACAATTCTTCCGGACATTCATTTTTTATAGTTTTCTGAATCTTTGTAAAAGGAACTGTGTACATTGTCATTTTGCCTGCATAACGGCTTACTCGTCTTAAAAGTCTTACTACCTTATCTTCTGCTCTTTTGCTTGTGTAAGGCGGACTTGCAAAGTGAACGGCTGTAAGTTTCAAACCTCTTTTTGCCATCATATATGCGGCAACAGGAGAATCAATACCACCGCTTATAAGAATAGCAGCATTGCCGCTTGTACCTACAGGAATACCGCCCGCACCTTTATGCGCCGCACCGTGAACATAAGCGCCAAAATCACGAACCTCTACATTTACGATAAGATCCGGATTATGAACATCAACGCTAAGATGCGGGAATTTATCAAGAATAACTCCGCCGAGTTCTGCGCATATTTCGGGCGACTTATACGGAAAGCGTTTGTCACTTCTTCTTGCCTCAACCTTAAATGTTTTCACAGCCTTTAACTCTTTTTCAAGATAAACAGGTGCGGTAGCAATAATTGATTCAAGTGTTTTTTCTTCGCAGATTGCCGCTCTCGAATATGACACAATGCCGAATACTCTTGAAATTTTCAGACAAGCCTCGTCAAGGTCAATATCGTCCGAAAGCGGTTTTACATATATAATTGATTGAGCAGATTTTATTTCAAAACTGCCCAAATGTGAAATTGCGTGTCTGATATTCTTTTTGAGAACATCCTCAAATGTACGACGGTTAAGACCCTTAAGTACAATTTCGCCGTCTTTTAAAAGTATGATTTCTTTCATTAATTCTTTACCTTTCAGTTTATCTGTGAACAAGAACTTTTAATCCCTGCGCAAGCGTTGTGCACAGTGCGTCAACATCTTCTTTTGTATTCAGCTTTGAAAAGCTTACACGCAATGCGCTGTCTGCTCTGTAACTTCCGTATCCCATTGAGCTTAACACATAACTCGGTGCGCCCTTTGCACAAGCACTGCCCGAGGAAACATAAATTTCGTATTCCTCAAGGAAATGGAGCATAGTTTCACTTCTAACCTTGCCCGCCGAAAAATTCAGAACATACGGCAAAGCGTTCTGCGGTGAATTTATAACCACTCCGTCTATTTTTGTAAGCTGATTTTTTGCGTATTCGCAAAGTTCGGCAACTTTTTCGTAATTCTTTTCTATTGCAAATTCATTACAGGCAACTCCGAATGCCGCAATCAACGGCAACGGTTCTGTACCCGGTCGGATTTTCTTTTCCTGTTCGCCGCCGTAAGTCCTCGGTACAAGTCGCACACCTTTTTTTATATATATTGCGCCGCATCCCTTTGGAGAATGTACTTTGTGAGCCGACACGCTTACAAGGTCTGCACCGAGTTTTTTAGGATTAACGGCTATTTTGCCGAAAGCCTGAACTGCGTCTGTATGGCAGATAATATCCGATTTTTTCCCCTTTACCGCATCAAAAATCTCTGCAACAGGCATAATGGCACCCGTTTCGTTATTTACATACATAACAGAAACAAGAACTGTATTGTCGTTTACTTCCGCAAGAATATCCTCGGTATGCACAACTCCGTCTTGCCTTGGGCTTACATATGCAATCTCAAAGCCCTCTTGCTCAAGTCTTTTGCAAGACTCCATAATACTGCTGTGCTCAACGGAAGTCGTAACAATCTTAGTACCTCTGCGTTTTTTTGCATATGCAGTGCCGAAAAGAGCAAGGTTATTAGCCTCCGTACCGCCGCTTGTAAAGATGATTTCTTCGGTTTGGGCAAAAAGCTGCTTAGCAACCGCCTTTCTCGCCTTTTCAAGCTCCTGTTCCGCAAGCATTCCTCTGTAATGAAGTGAAGATGGGTTTGCGTAATTTTCCGTCATCATCTCAAACGCTTTTTTAGCCGCCGCAAGCGATGCAACGGTTGTTGCGCTGTTATCAAGATAATGCTCCACGATACTCCACCTCACAATACATAAATATACATTTAACATTATACATCATATTTCATCAAAAATAAACTGTTATTTTACATAAACTAATCTTACATAAGAACAAATTTTTAACACATAATATTAGTACATTTAATCAGCAAGTTATAAACGAAACGGAGTTAATGTATATATGATTTCACCAAAAGAATACAATAAAATTGTGACGAAAAATTCACCGAAAAGTAAACTTTTTGTGAACTGCATAAAAGCCTTTTTAATAGGCGGAGCAATATGCACAATCGGGCAGGGATTTACGGATTTATACGCAATGCTCGGTGCGGCGGAAAAAGACAGTAAAACATTGTGTTCCGTAACGCTGATATTCATAGGCATTTTACTGACGGCAATTGGCGTGTATGACAAAATAGCAAAACACGGAGGAGCAGGAACTCTTGTACCGATAACAGGTTTTGCCAATGCAGTATCTTCACCTGCAATTGAATTTAAGTCAGAGGGATATATAGCGGGACTCGGTGCTAAATTATTTATAATTGCAGGTCCGGTAATAGTATACGGAGTTTCTGCATCAATAATTTACGGATTTGTTCTCTGGATTTTGAGTTTGTTCGGAGTACGGCTGTTTTAGCAAAAATTGTGGTTTAGCTGATTGCTTGGCTAAACTGTGAGTTAAACCACAATTCACCCCCGTTTCTGACAAAGAACCCCCATTAAAAAGTCAAAAAGACTCACAGACAACCTTTTGCAAATGCCAACAACTTAAATATTATAAATTAAGTTATTAAATTAAAAACATTTCCTTTGTGCTGTCTGTGAGTCTCATCATTTAAAATATTACCGGGTGAAATTCACCAGTATGTCGATAATACTATACGCAAAAATGCGTACCGATTACTCCCTCTTAACATTAAAATCAGGAATATTTATACAATAAATTGTAATTTTAAAGTCCCATAATCAAACCGTAAGGCCAGGCAATCAATCCACCTATATCATAAATATCTGTGTAGCCGAGTCTGCAGAGAGCTTCTGCCGCCATTCTGCTGCGACTGCCTGTTCTGCAATAAACCACAAGCATAGAATCCTTACTCGGTATAACTTCTTTTGCCGATTCGACGGTAATATCATCAACAGGAAAAAGCACTGCGTCTTTCACATGTCCCGTTGCATACTCCTCTTCCTCACGCACATCAAGAATTATACAATTCGGATTTTCATCTATGAGTTTTTTTGCATCCTCAAAGTTGTTTACAGTATGAATTATACACATTAATAATCACTTAGTTTTTCCAATATCGTGGCGGAAGTGCATACCCTCAAAGCTGATTTTATCAACCGCAGCATATGCTTTTGCAAGTGCCTCATCAAGTGTAGGAGCAGTTGCAGTCACACCGAGAACTCGACCGCCGTTGGTGTAGAATTTACCGTTTTCATACTTTGTACCTGCATGATAAACAGTAGCGCCCTCTACCTGACCGTTTTCGTCCATACCGAACATTTCAATGCCCTTTTTATATGCAACAGGATAGCCGCCGCTTGCCATAACTACGCAGGCAGCCGCACCGTTGTCCCATTCAATGTCGAGGTCAGCAAGTTTTTCGTCAATAACTGCCTCGCAAATATCGACAAGGTCGGTTTTAAGTCTTGGAAGAACCACCTGCGCCTCAGGGTCACCGAAACGAGCGTTATACTCAATTACCTTAGGGCCGTTCGGAGTAATCATAAGTCCGAAATAAAGACAACCCTTGAAAGGTCTGCCCTCTGCTACCATAGCGTTGATTGTAGGAATAAAGATTGTGTCCATACATTCCTTTGCAATCTCGTCTGTATAGTAAGGATTCGGGCTGATTGTACCCATACCGCCTGTGTTAAGTCCCTCATCATTATCGTAAGCTCTCTTGTGGTCTTTTGAACTTACCATAGGCTTTACGCACTTGCCGTCTGTAAATGCAAGTACAGAAACCTCCGGACCTGTCAAAAATTCTTCAATAACAATTCTGTTGCCGGATTCGCCAAACTGCTTATCTTCCATAATAGACTTAACGGCATCAACAGCCTCGTCAACAGTCTGTGCAATAATAACACCCTTACCGAGTGCAAGACCGTCAGCCTTGACTACGATAGGAGCAGTATTCTCTGCCTTTAAATATTCAATAGCATTTTCTGCGTTATCAAAGGTTTCGTATTTAGCGGTAGGAATACCGTATTTTTTCATTAAATCCTTTGAAAATACCTTTGATGCCTCAATTACAGCCGCATTTGCATTAGGGCCGAAAGCTCTGATACCGGCAGCCTGAAAAGCGTCAACAAGACCTGCCGCAAGCGGATCATCCGGAGCTACAAAAGCAAGGTCAATATTCTTTTCTTTTGCGAAAGCGACAAGTGCCTCTTTATCCATAACACCGATATTTACGGTTTCGGCATCTCTTGAAATACCGCCGTTACCGGGTGCGCAGTAAAGTTTTGTGCACTTTGGGCTTTCAAGAAGTTTTTTGATAAGTGCGTGCTCTCTTCCGCCTGAACCAATCATTAAAATATTCATATCTTCACCCCGCAGATTAATGGTGGAAAAGTCTGATGCCTGTAAATGACATAGTCATTCCGTACTTATTGCAGGTATCAATTACATTGTCATCTCTGATTGAACCGCCGGGCTGTGCAACATACTGTACGCCCGAACGCTTAGCTCTTTCAATGTTGTCGCCGAATGGGAAAAATGCGTCTGAACCGAGTGAAACGCCGCTGAATGTTGCGAGCCACTCTTTCTTCTCTTCTCGTGTAAGAGGCTCCGGCTTAGTTTTAAAGAACTGCTCCCAAACGCCGTCTGCAAGTACATCCTCATAATCGTCAGAAATGTAAACATCAATAGTGTTATCTCTGTCAGGTCTGCGGATATTGTCAACAAACGGGAGGTTAAGAACCTTCGGATGCTGTCTTAAGAACCAAATGTCAGCCTTGTTGCCTGCAAGACGGGTACAGTGAATTCTTGACTGCTGACCTGCGCCGACACCGATAGCCTGACCACCCTTTGCATAGCAAACAGAGTTTGACTGTGTATATTTGAGTGTGATAAGAGCAATAAGAAGATCACGCTTAGCCTCTTCCGTAAGCTCTTTGTTCTCTGTAACAATGTTCTGCATAAGCATAGCTTCGTCAATTTTAAGCTCGTTTCTGCCCTGCTCAAAAGTTACACCGAATACATCCTTATGCTCAATCGGAGCAGGAACATAGTTCGGGTCGATTTTTACAATGTTATATGTGCCTCTGCGCTTTGTCTTAAGCACTTCAAGAGCCTCTTCTGTATAATCCGGAGCGATAATACCGTCAGAAACTTCTCTCTGCAAAAGTTTAGCGGTCTGAACATCGCAAGTATCGGAAAGTGCAACCCAGTCACCGTATGATGACATTCTGTCTGCACCTCTTGCTGCCGCATATGCAGAGGCGATTGGTGAAAGCTCCAAATCGTCAACAAAATAAATTTTCTTTAATGTATCCGAAAGCTCGGTAGCTACCGCAGCACCCGCAGGGCTTACATGCTTGAAAGACGCAGCTGACGGCAAGCCTGTTGCCGCCTTAAGCTCACGCACAAGCTGCCATGAGTTGAATGCATCAAGAAAATTAATGTAACCCGGTTTGCCGTTGAGTACCTCAACAGGAAGTTCGCCCTCGTTCATATAAATTCTTGAAGGCTTCTGATTAGGGTTACAACCGTATTTAAGTGCAAGTTCCTTCATTGGAGTTCATCCTTTCATAATCAGATTATTTATTCTTATTAATAATTCTTGACTCTGCCGTATCTGAAGCAATGTCAATGTAGCGAACAAAAAGTGATACCTTGTTGTCCTCGTCAAGTGCATTCCATACTTTTTCAGCAAAAGTATCAATGTCATCGTTGCCAATCTCTACAAGTGTAGGCTCCCCCTCAAAACTTGGGAGTGGAGTGCCGTCACCCATATAAGTGTGAATATATCTGCCAAGGCCCTGTAAAGGTGTGGAATACATAAATGTATATCTCTGACAGCTGTCAGGAATACCGTCTGCACTCTTAAGGATTGACATAGCATATTCCATAACACCGCCGCTGCACTTTACAATACCTGAAATACGAGGTGTGTAGTTAGGGCCGTCAGGCTCAAACTCTCTTGTGCGGAGTGACTCTTCAAAGGTTTCGCCCTCGTTCATAAGCTCATAAATTGTATCTGTCTGGTCACCGTTTGTAACGATTGTCTTGTTGTCAAGTTTTCTGACAGGTGAGTAAATGATAAGTGACGGATCAATAAGCTTTGATTCGTCAAAAGCCTGTGTCTTTATGCCGTCCTCGGTTTCAACGAAAATTCTGTTTCTGCTGTTTTCGCTTCTGCCCATAATAAAGTAAGCAATTACAGCCTTTGTGCCGTCAGCACTTCTGCCTATAACAATTCCTCTGCCCGGATAAGTAACAGAAGAGATTTCTTTTTCAAGTGAAATTGGTTTCATTGTTTACCTCCGAATTATTCGGCAATTACTGTAACATTGCCGTTTACCTTTATTTTATCTTCGCAGAAAAGCGAAACAGCCTTAGGAAGAATTTTCCATTCCGCCTGTTCCATAACTCTTTTCTGTAAAATTTCGGGTGTGTCGCCGTTTTGAATTTCAACAGCTTTCTGAATGATGATAGGACCGCCGTCACATACCTCATTTACAAAATGTGCTGTTGCACCTGTCACCTTTACTCCCCTTGCAAGAGCCTGCTCGTGAACCTTAAGTCCGTAAAAGCCCTCGCCGCAGAAAGACGGAATAAGTGACGGATGAATATTTATAATTCTGTTTTCAAACGCTCTGATTACACCTGTACCGAGGATTGTCATAAATCCCGCAAGCACAACCAAATCCGCATTTTTTGACTTTAAAAGCTCGGTTAATGCCTTATCGTATTCGTCAAGGCTTGCATAATCCTTTCTGCGGATTATGTCGGTAGCAATATTGTGATTCTTGGCTCTCTCAAGTGCATAAGCATTCGGATTTGAAGAAATAACGCAGGTGATTTTACCGCCCTTTATCTCCCCTCTTTCCGATGCATCTATAAGAGCCTGTAAATTAGTACCGCCACCGGATACAAGAACAACAATATTTTTCATTATTCAATTACAACTCCGTCATTGCCCTCTACTACTTCACCGATGATTACAGCATCCTCACCGTTTGCCTTGAGAACCTCAATAGCCTTATCCGCATCGTTTTTGTCAACTGCAACGAGCATACCTACACCCATATTGAATGTATTAAACATATCGTGCTCTGAAATACCGCCGACTCTCTGAATAAGGTCAAAGATCGGAAGAACAGGAACTGCGCTCTTGTTAATCTTAGCAGAAAGACCGTCATTTAACATACGGGGAATATTCTCGTAGAAACCGCCGCCTGTAATGTGAGATACAGCCTTTACTTCAACTTCTTTCATAAGAGCAAAGAGTGGTTTTACATATATTTTTGTAGGAGTGAGGAGAGTTTCGCCTAAAGTTTTGTCAAGCTCAGGGTATGTATTATTGATTGTGTTTTCGTTAATATCAAAAACTTTTCTTACAAGTGAAAAACCGTTTGAGTGAACGCCCGAAGAACGGAGTGCAACCAAAACATCGCCTGCCTTGAGCTTAGAGCCGTCAATCATCTTTGGCTTGTCTGCAAGGCCTACGCAGAAACCTGCAACATCGTATTCGTCAACAGGCATAAGACCCGGATGCTCGGCTGTTTCGCCGCCGATAAGTGCACATTCTGACATAACACAGCCGTCTGCAACACCCTTAACGATTTCCGCAACCTTTTCAGGATAGTTCTTTCCGATTGCAATATAGTCAAGGAAGAATAACGGCTTTGCACCGCAGCAAATTACATCGTTTACACACATTGCAACTGCATCAATACCGATAGTATCGTGCTTATCCATAAGAAAAGCAAGTTTGATTTTTGTACCTACTCCGTCAGTACCGCTGACAAGTACAGGCTCTGTCATACCGCTTACATTTGGGGCAAAAAGACCGCCAAAACCGCCGATACCCGAAACAACGCCGTCAATTTTTGTGCGTGCAACATGCTGTTTCATAAGTTCAACCGACTTATAACCTGCTGTTACATCAACACCTGCTGCCTTGTAGCTCTCTGAAAAACTCTTCATCTTCAATCACTCCAGATTATTTTTTATTAATTTTCTTTGCGAATTTATCAACAAATATAGTTCTCGGAATTTCCGCAGGATACTCTCCTGTAAAGCAACCGTTGCAAAATCCGACATCTGCACCCTCGGCAATTTGATTAAGACCCGAAACGCTGAGATAGCCGAGCGAATCCGCACCGATTTTATTGCATATCTCTTCTTGTGAAAACCTATTTGCAATAAGCGACTCCTTGTTGTGAATATCCATACCGAAATAGCACGGACATACAAAAGGCGGAGAGCTTATAAGCATATGAACCTCTTTTGCACCTGCGTCACGCAAAAGTTTTACAATATGATTTGCGGTTTCGCCGCGCACAATAGAGTCGTCAACAATAATAATTCTCTTTCCGCTTACATTTGCCTTAAGGGCAGTAAGTCTTGTTTTGAGAAGTCTTTTCTTTTTATCTTTTCCCGTACCTACGGTTCTGCCAATGTATTTATTCTTAACAAAACCTGTACCGTACGGAATACCCGACGCCTTAGCATAGCCTTGTGCGGCAATAATTCCCGAATCGGGAACGCCGCATACCATATCGGCATCAATCGGATGTTCATTATAAAGCAGTTCACCTGCCTTAAATCTCGCATTATGAACACTTACACCGTCAATAACACTGTCGGGACGGGCAACATAAACATATTCAAAAATACACATAGATGTATTATATGCCTTAATTCTCGACTTGTAACTGTGAAAACCCGTTTCATCAATTACAACCATTTCTCCGGGCTCAACATCACGCAAAAATTCACCGCCAAGACTGTCAATTACACAGCTCTCGGAAGTAATAATATAGCTGTTGTTAAGTTTTCCGATGCAAAGCGGACGGAAGCCGTTTTTATCACGAAAACCGATAAGTCTTGACGGACCGCAAAGGACTGCGGAATATGCGCCCTCAAGTTTATCCATAGCAAACAAAACCGCTGTTTCAAGGTCATCCGTGGTACAGCGTTCGGTTGCGATTACATAAGACATAATCTCAACATTTGAGTTAGACTGAAAGATTGCGCCGCCATGCTCAAGCTGTTGGCGAATTTCGGCAAAATTAGTAATCGCACCGTTGCTTGCAATAGCAAGCGAACCGGCAATATATCTCATAACAAGGGGCTGATTTGCCGCTCTGTCAAGGCTTTCGTGCGCACTGTAACGCACATGACCGACTGCAATGTTTCCGTCGCCGAGTTTATCTATAGCCTTATCGTTAAAGACCTCTGACACCATACCGAATTCTTTTACGGTAGTAAAATTTTCATTGTTATTTACAGTAATGCCTGCACTTACCTGTCCCCTGTGTTGAAGTCCGTACAAAGCCTCACGGGTAAGGGATGCAATATTGAAATCATCACTGCTGTCTTTATAAACGCCGAACACGCCGCATTCATCGTTTACCTTGTCTTTGTCATATATATCAACATACTTAATCAAAGTTCTGCCACCTTAAGCTGCATAGCCTCATCCTTTTTGGCTACGCCCTCTTCCATATCTGCTTTCATTTTCTCGAGCTTTTCTGCAAGTGTATCGTCAGAAAGAGCGAGCATTTCGATTGCAAGAATTGCAGCATTCGCAGCGCCGTCAACAGCAACTGTAGCTACAGGAATACCTGTCGGCATCATAACTGTTGCAAGTAAAGCATCCATACCGTCAAAAGCGGCTGATTTGCAAGGAATACCGATTACAGGCAAAGTTGTTTTTGCCGCAAGCACACCTGCAAGGTGAGCAGCCATACCTGCTGCTGCAATGATTACTCCAAAGCCGTTTTTCTTTGCGCTGCCTGAAAATTCAATAGCAGCATCAGGAGTTCTGTGAGCACTCATAACATGCACTTCATATGGAACACCAAATTCCTTAAGCTTTGTGACAGCCTTTGAAACTACAGGGAAATCACTGTCAGAACCCATAATAATAGCAACCTTTTTCATCATTACACTCCTTAACTTTTAACGGCACCGTAAAAACGGTGGCAAAATTGTTTAGACAAAGTTTCTGCAAAGGCAAAAATTCATTGCCCTAAAATCACTTTAATTACCATTATATAAAAAATCAGAATAAAATGCAATATGTGACAGGAATTATTTTGAAATTCATAAGCTAATTTACAGTTTAAACGCAGTTTTGATTAAAAATTTTATAATTGACACAGAAGTCGATGTTTTTTAAACTTTCACAACAAACAATGCGCTAAACCATAAATTAACGGGCAGCAGATATATTTACCTGCTGCCCGAGTTGAACTCTGAATTTTCAATTCACTGCTAATCTTTTTCCGGTGCTTTCATATTCGGAAACAGAAATTCCATTTTCTCATCGTCAAAATGATAATCTATATACTGTATAAAAGCGTTATCCGTTTTTGGGTGTTCTGCCCTGTCCTGCCATCTGTAAACCGCCGCACAAGACATAAATGCATTAAATACCATAAATATTATGAGTACCGCCGTCATTACACCGCCTGCACGCTTTGGAATTTTCTCAATAAGTCTTGCCATCCACGGATAAACAAAGCGTACCCATACAAGTCCCAGAAATCCCCAGATAAGCGCATACATAAGGTTTGTTCGTCCGTTAAAATTCAGCGGAGTATCGCTGTAATCCCATGATACCGTACCAAAAACAGTTTCCTGAAACCATGAGCAAAAATACTCAAAACTTGCACCAACCACTGCGCTGATTACATAAATAAGCGTATCGTTAAGTTTATACAGCTTATAAAGCACAACAGTCAAAAAGCACGCTCCGCCGCCGTAAACGGGAATGAACGGTCCGTACACAAGTCCCACTCTCACCTGAAAATTACCGTCAATCATAAACGCCCACAAAGTTTCAAGTATCGTGCCAAAAAGCGAGCCGATCACAAACAGATAAAACAACTTTGTAAAACAAAGTCCGAACGCAAAAGGGCGTTCTTCTTTATTCTCAAAAACAGCCGTATATTCGGTCATATTTTTATCCTTGACCTCGCCCACTTTATCTGAAATCATACCGAGATAAACGCTTGTTTTAAGGTCAGGAAATGCATTTGCAAGTCTTCTTCTTAAAATATTTTCCGTAAAAAGTCTGTTACAGTTTTCGCCTATAAGTTTTATTTTTTCCTCGTCTGCATCATCTCCGAGCAATTCTTCAATATTGCTTAAATATTTTATTCTGCGTTTTAATCTTATAACCGTAATCACAGAAAAAATATAGTCAAGCAAAATTATTGCAAGCAGAGCAAACAAAATTATATAGCTGACTGTAGTCGGAATAAGCATAACAAGTGCGTCGGATACGGGCATAAATACTTTTATAAAACCAAATCCGAAAATTCCTGCCAACAATGCATAAGGCAAAGATATATAACTGCCGATGCTAAGTTTTGACTGCGAATAATCCCATACTTTAAATCCGAGGATTTTTTCAAACAAAAATCCCGAAAGAACTATTACGGCGGTTGTAAGCGCAATCGAAGCAGCAAGCAAAAGCCACGGATAATTTGCAAGCGGAGTCAAAACCACTCTGCAAATAACAGCCGTAAGTCCGTACATAGGAAAAAACGGAGAAGTCAGAAAGCCGTTATTTTTAAACCTTTTATATACCGCAAGGTTTCGTATAACATTACCGACCCAGCCTAAAAACGAAAATATAACAAATGTCCAAAGAATAAGAACCATTAATTCACTTCCTATAAAAAAGCACCTAAGGGTGCAGATAAAAACTGCACCCTTATGCCATATTTTGATTTAGAATTATACTGTATTACTTCTTTGCAGGCTCATCTTTCCAGATTTCCTTAATTGCGGCAACATTTCCTGCAATTGACTGGAGCTCCGACGGAATAATAATCTTTGTAGCCTTACCGTCAGCTGCCTTTGCAAACGCCTCGAGAGATTTAAGCTGAATGATTCTGTCTGTAGGAGCAGCCTCATTGAGCATACGAAGAGCGTCGGCATTAGCTCTCTGTACTGTAAGAATAGCTTCTGCCTCACCGGCAGCCTCTCTGATTTTCTGTTCCTTAACAGCGTCAGCTTTTAGAATAGCAGACTCTTTAAGACCTTCCGCAATAAGAATCTGACTGCGCTTTTCACCTTCGGCGTCAAGAATCTTAGCTCTTCTTTCACGCTCTGCCTTCATCTGCTTTTCCATTGCATCCTGAATTTCACGAGGCGGAAGAATGTTCTTAAGCTCAACACGCTTTACTCTGATACCCCATGCGTCTGTAGCCTCATCAAGGATAATTCTGATTTTATCGTTGATAGTGTCACGGGAAGTAAGTGTGCTGTCGAGTTCGAGTTCACCGATTATGTTACGAAGTGTGGTTGCCGTAAGATTTTCAATAGCGTTAAGCGGACGCTCAACACCGTAGCTGTAAAGTTTAGGGTCTGTAATTTCAAAATAAACTACGGTATCAATCTGCATAGTAACATTATCTCTTGTGATAACAGGCTGAGGCGGGAAGTCAACTACCTGCTCTTTTAAAGATACTTTTCTTGAAACTTTGTCGATAAAAGGAATTTTTACATGCAAGCCCGTACCCCAAGTTGAGTGATAAGCACCGAGTCTTTCAACTACATAAGCGTGCGCCTGCGGTACGATTTTAACATTGCTGATTATAGCAATTAAAATGATTAATAAAATAATTGCAATTACAATTAACGGTCCCATTCTGATTTCTCCATTCAATAATTATTCTCCCTGCCAAGGTTCAACTATCATTTTTACACCCTCAATGGCAAGGATTTTGACTTTGTCGTCTTTCTTTACAGGTGTAGGATTTTTCAGCTTTGCGGTCCAGACTTCACCGCTCACCTTTACCTGACCCACTGTTTCCAAAGTGTCAATATCGGTAAGCATTACACCTGTTTGCCCAATAAATCTGTCGGAATTTGTTTTTACCTCCTTATGACCTTTTTTATACTTATCCACAAGCGGTTTTGTAGCAATGAGCGTACCGCAGGTAACTACGATAAACACTATAACCTGAACAAGCACAGATGAAGTAATAAGAGAGGATACGGCAGCGCAAAGTGCACCTACGACAAACCATATTGAAACAAGCTGATTTGTTGCGGCCTCGCCCACAGCCATAACCACTGCAATACCAATCCAGACAAAAGGCATATACTCTTCCATATTCACATCTCCTTTCACAACAACATTCTACCATAAGAACAATATACAGTCAATTATTTTTTCAAATTATACTATAATTTTTAAAATATTTTTAACATTTAGGTTACTATATTATTAAAATATTTTTATTTGCGAAATTTTATGTGTGTTTATTTATAATATTTTCTCCATATCGGCAATTTTTTAAATATGAAAATTCAGCCTTAATTACTGTTAAATTAAAACATAATTAACCGCAAAAGCAATACATATCGGAATATTTTTTAGGTTATTATAAAATTTCTCTACACATTTATATTTTTATATGATATAATTAAATAAATTAAACTGAAATTAGGTGAAACTATGGCTTTTGATACATTTGACGAGGGTATTGTCCCGGGCGGAATGAGGAGCAAATACGAAATTCGTATTCTTATATGCTATCTTTTAAATTCAATTAAAGAACCCGTCAGCAAAGAAATTATTGTTGACTCAATATGTGAGGAAAGCCTTGCAAATTACTTTGAAACAAGTTCATGCTTTGACGATCTTATTGAAAAAGGAAATATAATTGAAGAAGGCTCCGACGGAGATATAAAGACATATACCGTCAGCAAAAACGGAGTTATGATTGCAAATCAGCTCGACACCATACTTGCCTACACCGTAAAAGAAAAAGCGTATGACTGCGCAATAAACCTGCTTGCGCAAAAGAAAAAAGAGCGTGAAAACAGCGTAGAAATCGTTAAAACCGATATGGGTTACAATGTAAACTGCAAAATTTCGGGCGGAAATCTTGATTTGCTGAGTTTTTCGATTTTTGCTCCGGATATGCCGCAGGCACAAATAATCAAAAAGAATTTTTACGAAAACCCAACAACTTTTTATAAAGTAATCCTCGCCATGCTCACACAAAACAAAGAAAGCGTAGGCGAAGCACTCGAAAGTCTTTTATGATTATAAAAGCAATTGATAAGATTAATATTAAGAAACAAGATACCGACTTGCAATTTTAATGCGAGTCGGTATTTTGTTATATCGATTATTCTATAAAAAGCACTTAAAATATAATGAAATCAAGCGATTAAAATATTTTTATTTTGAAATATTTTTTTGCAACTCGGTAACATCTCTTACATCAATAATGCCGTCTTTGTTTAAATCAGCCATTTTTAAGCCCTTATAATCAAATGAGCCGTTTTCTTTAAAAATAAAAACATTAAGTGCAGAAAAAAGCCTTACTAATTGATTTTGCAAGGCTTTTGGATAAAAATAAAACAAACAGAAATTGATTTAAAAAAATAAATTTAATCCAAGCATCAGCGTTACTCCGGGCACTCCGCCAAATGCGGCACAACACACCGACACAAGGCTTACAGGCAGGTACACACCTGTAAAAGAGCCTGTCAGATTTACCGCAATCAGCGTTAAAATTCCTATAGCCATTGAAAGCAGACTTCTTTTAAACGGATGTCTGCTTTTACTTATGTAATGAGCAAATGCAAACAGCAAAAATGCACCGAAAAACATTAATCCTATTCCCCACAAAGGCATAATTAACAGCTCCTTTAGCATAAACAATACTGTAAAACAGAGTCTTTTATATATGTAGGATAAATTGGTTTTGCTCTAAATGTTAGGCAAAATAATTTAAAAATTTAGGTCAAGCCTTTTTTAAAGCTTGTGGGTTTGGGCAGCGCCCATAAAATCTTCCGATATAACAATTTATCAGGCGCAAACAGCCACGCTGTTTGCGTGCTAAAACTAAGTTTGTTAAAACAGGCGACAGCCTTTTAGCAAAGAAATAATTAACTTTTTTCATCTTATATCTAATGGCTTTCTTATTGCTATCGCATTTAAGGGCTTTCGCCCATTCGTTCAAGCCGCCAAACAGCAAACTGTTTGGCTATCGTTAGATTGTATAAACGGAAAATATTTGTGGGCTTTGCCCACGCCCACGACCTTTGAAAAGGTCGACCAAACTTTTATAATTAATTTGCAAATCAATTTGCTAAACCATAAAAACAAAAATAGACCGCAGGACTAACCTACGGTCTATAATTATGTTTGAAATTTTAAAAATATTACAAGCTTAATCAGAAACTTTTTCCGACAAAATAAGCAAGTACATTAAGTGCAATTACGATAATTACGAAAATTGCTGCAAAAAACTTTGTAAAACGAGCAAGCTTTGCATCAATCGAGCGAGCCTTATTTTTTGAGAAATAAGAGTCAGCAGCACCGGAAACAACACCGATACCCTGCTGGTTGCCCTGCTGAAGAATAATTACGATGATAATTGCAATGGCTGCTACGATAAGCACTGAACCAAGAACAATACCCCAAACGCCCATATTATACCGTTCCTTTCTGTAATATAAATGTATAATAAGTTCCAAATACAAAAACTAACTAATTTATATTAACATAAAATTATAGATTTTGCAAGATTTTTTTGAAAAAATTTAAATTTTTTCGGTATATTTCCAAAAGTGAAATATACAGTTAAATCAGCGTAAGCTGTTCGTCGGTTGAATCTTCATTTGCAGGCATAGCGCCGAGAGTAGGAAGTGTTTTCGTTCTGTATCTCTGCGGCTTTGCAAATGTTCCCTCAACATACTCCGAAATTTCAAACAGTCTGTGACCTTTTTTGAGTTTCATAACCGCCACGCCCTGTGTCGAACGGGTTGTTTTCAGATTAATTGCACCCGAATGAATAAGCAACATTCTGCCTGATGACGCTTTCAACAAAAATTCTTTATCCTCTGTAAAGAATACCATTCCCGCAAGCGGTGATTTATCGGAATAAGCGCCCGTAAGTTTTTTGCGGTTTGTCTTTGTTTGATAAGCCTCAAGCGGAACTTTAGCGAGCTTGCCGTTTTCAAAAGCAAACAGCAGCATTCCCTTGTAATCCTTTGTGGCTACCATATACACTGCGTTTTCGCCCTCGTCCATTCCCAACTTTGCCGGTACATACTCGCCGAGAGCGCTTGCCTTTGTATCGGCAAAATCCGCTGCCTTTGCTTTGTAAACCTGACATTTATCGGTAAAGAACAGCAATTCGCCGTTATTTGAAAATTCGCAGGTCTGGGCAATCTCATCGCCGTCCTTGAGCTTATGGTTGCTGCTCATTCTAAGCGACTGCGGAGTAATCTTCTTGAAATAGCCTTCCTTTGTAAAGAAAAGATTTACGGGATAATCAGGAACATCGTCCTTTTCCTCCGTATAACTTACGATATCTTCATAAATTATAATACTCTTTCGTGGCTGACCGTATTTTTCGGCAATCTCTTTGAGCTCCTTTACAATTATGGTTTTAATTCTTGTCTTGCTCTTGAGAATTTCGTCAAGTTCGGCAATTTCCTTTTCAAGTGCCTCAATTTCTGCCGTACGCTTTAAAATATATTCACGGTTCAGATGACGAAGTTTTATTTCTGCAACATACTCTGCCTGAACCTCGTCAATACCAAATCCGATCATAAGGTTTGGTACAACCTCTGCCTCTTCGTCTGTTTCTCTTACAATTTTAACCGCTTTGTCAATGTCAAGCAAAATAGCCTCAAGACCCTTTAAAAGGTGGAGCTTTTCGGCTTTTTTGTTTCTGTCAAAATATGTTCTGCGTCTTACACATTCAATTCTGAATGCAATCCATTCTTCAAGCAAAGCCTTAACACCGAGCACCCTCGGCACTCCGCCGATAAGTACATTAAAGTTGCAGGAGAATGAATCTTCAAGCGTTGTAAAACGGTAAAGTTTTGCCATAAGTCGGTCGGGATCAACACCGCGTTTAAGGTCAATCGTTATCTTAAGACCGTCAATACCCGTTTCATCTCGAACATCGGCAATATCCTTTATTTTTCCTGCTTTTACAAGGTCAATAATCTTTTCAATAATAACTTCACAAGTGGTTGTGCTCGGAATTGAAAGTACATCAATACAGTTTGCCGATTTATCGTACTGGTACCTTGCCCTTAGTTTTATTCCGCCCTTGCCTGTTTCATAAACCTGGCGCAATGCACTTTCGTCATATATAATCTGACAGCCGCCGATAAAATCGGGCGCAGGCAATGTCTGCATAACATCGTGGTTCGGGTCACGAATAAGCGCCGCCGTGGTTTCGCAAATTTCTTTTAAATTGAAAGAACAGATATTCGACGCCATACCTACCGCAATACCCGTATTTGTGTTTACAAGTACGGACGGAAAAGCAACCGGCAAAAGTGACGGCTCTTTCATTGTATTATCGTAGTTATCAACAAAGTCTACGGTATCTTTATCTATATCACGAAAAAGCTCGTTACAGATTTTGTCAAGTTTTGCCTCTGTATATCTTGATGCCGCCCATGCCATATCACGGCTGTAGAATTTACCGAAGTTACCCTTTGAATCCACATAAGGATGTAAAAGCGCTTCGTAGCCTCTCGAAAGTCGCACCATAGTGTCATAAATCGCCGAATCGCCGTGCGGATTAAGTTTCATAGTTGCACCGACAATATTAGCGGATTTTGTTCTTGCACCGTTTAAAAGTCCCATTTTATACATTGTATAAAGCAGCTTTCTGTGCGACGGTTTAAATCCGTCAATCTCCGGAATAGCACGAGAAAGAATAACGCTCATTGCGTAAGGCATATAGTTTTCTCTGATTGTAGAGTCAATGTTCTGTTCTACAACTTCACCCGCACCGTTGATAACACCGTGTGTTTTTCCCGTTGCGGCAGGCTGTGTTCTTCTTCTTTTTGCCATAAATTCGCACCTCCCGTCAGCTTACATCAAGATTGTCAATGTACTCATTACCATGAGCCACAATGTAATCTTTTCTGCCCTGAAGATTGTCACCGAGCAGAATATCAAAAATTTCCGCTGTTTTTTCAGCGTCTGTCGGCATAACCTTTATAAGTCTGCGAGTAGCAGGATTCATAGTTGTAAGGTTCATCATATCAGGCTCGTTTTCACCAAGACCTTTTGAACGCTGAATTGTGAACTTCTCTTTGCCGATTTCCGCAATAAACTTATCTTTTTCCGCCTCGTCATACGCAAAATACACATCATTTTTAGCTGTAATCTCATAAAGCGGTGATTCCGCAATAAAGACTTTTCCCTCGTTTATTAGCGTAGGAGTAAGTCTGTACAGCATTGTCAAAAGCAGCGTTCTGATCTGAAATCCGTCAACATCGGCATCGGTACAGAGAATAACTTTATTCCAACGCAGTGCGTTAAGGTCAAATTCGCTCAAGTTTTTATTGGCCTTTGACTTTACCTCAACACCGCAGCCGAGCACCCTAAGCAAATCAGTAATTATTTCGCTCTTAAAAATCTTGTCATAATCAGCCTTAAGACAGTTAAGTATTTTACCTCTGATTGGCATAATCGCCTGAAAATCAGGGTTTCTTGCCTGCTTACAAGCACCGAGAGCAGAGTCACCCTCTACTATAAAAAGCTCTCTTTCCTCGGCATTTTTGCTGCGGCAGTCAACAAACTTAGCTACACGGTTTGTCATATCAAGACTGCCCGAAAGCTTTTTCTTTATGTTAAGTCTTGTTTTTTCGGCATTCTCTCTACTGCGCTTGTTTACAAGCACCTGCTGTGCGATTTTGTCTGCCTCAAGCGGATTTTCGATAAAATAAACTTCAAGGCTCTGCTTTAAGAAAGCAGTCATTGCGTCCTGAATACCCTTGTTGGTAACTGACTTTTTAGTCTGGTTTTCATACGAAGATACGCTCGAAAACGAAGAAATTACACACACAAGGCAGTCTTCAATATCATCAAATTTTATCTTGCTTTCCGATTTATTGTATTTATTGTTTGTTTTTAAGTAATTGTCTATCTGATAAAGAAAAGCAGTTCTCACCGCTTTATCAGGAGCACCGCCGTGCTCAAGCCAGCTTGAGTTGTGGTAATACTCGGTAAGTCTTGTCTGATTTGAAAAAGCAACCGCAACATCAATTTTACATTTATATTCCGGCTTATCGTCACGGTCACGGGTTTTTACCTCCGTTGTCCAATGCTGAACCGAAGTAAAACCGTTTTCGCCGATGACCTCCGCAACATGATCCTCAATACCGTTTACATAGCAATAAGTTGTGGTGTCAAAGCTCTTACCGTTCTGATTTCTGAACACAAATTCAACGCCCGCATTGACAATAGCCTGTCTTTTCATTATGTCAAGAAAATATTCAGGCTGAATGTCTATATCGGTAAATACCTCAAGGTCAGGTTTCCAACGGATTTTTGTACCTGTATCCTTTTTATTGTACGGCTCTTTTTTTAAGCCGCCGACATTCTCGCCCTTTTCAAAATGCAGGGTATAGCGGGTACCGCCACGGCGAATATCAACATCCATATATTCGGAGCTGTACTGTGTTGAGCAAAGTCCGAGACCGTTCATACCGAGCGAAAACTCATAGCTTTCTCCCTCGTTATTATTATATTTACCGCCTGCATACATTTCGCAGAATACAAGTTTCCAGTTAAATTCATTTTCCTTTTCGTTAAAGTCAACAGGAATACCTCTGCCGTGGTCCTCTACCTCAATAGAGCCATCGGAAAACCTTGTTACGGTAATTTTTTTGCCGTAGCCCTCTCTTGCCTCGTCAATAGAGTTAGAAAGAATTTCAAAAACTGAATGTTGACAGCCGTCAATACCGTCAGAGCCAAAAATAACCGCAGGTCTTTTTCGTACTCTGTCTGCGCCTTTAAGTGCAGAAATACTTGAATCACCGTATTCAACTGCTTTGGTTTTAGCCATTTAATCAATCCTCATTTATCGCCACGGAGCTTTTTGATTTTGTCACGCAGATATGCGGCGTGTTCAAATTCAAGCAGCTTTGCGGCAGCTTTCATTTCCTTAGTAAGGCTCTCGATAAGCTGTTGCTTTTGAGCCTTGTTCAGCTTTTTAGCCGATTTAAATTCATCATCTGTATGTGTAGAAATTTCAAGAATTTCACTGACTTTTTTAACAATAGTGGTCGGCGTAATGCCGTGTTCCTTGTTGTATGCCTGCTGAATTTTTCTTCTGCGTTCGGTTTCGGTAATCGCCTTGCGCATAGAATCGGTTACACTGTCGGCATACATTATTACAGTGCCCTCGCTGTTTCGTGCGGCACGGCCGCAAATCTGGATAAGTGAACGCTCACTGCGCAGAAATCCCTCTTTGTCGGCGTCAAGCACGGCAACCAGCGATACTTCCGGAATATCAAGCCCCTCTCGCAAAAGGTTGATTCCGACAAGCACATCAAATTCGCCGAGGCGCAAATCTCTGACAATTTCCATACGCTCTACGGTGTCTATATCGTGGTGCATATAGCGCACCTTGATACCCATTGTTTCAAGGTATGCTGTCAAATCCTCCGCCATTTTCTTGGTAAGAGTGGTAATAAGCACTCTCTGCTTTTTGCTCACCCTTATATTAATTTCAGAAACCAAATCATCAAGCTGTCCCTCGGTAGGTCTTACCGAAATTTCAGGGTCAAGAAGTCCTGTAGGTCTGATAATCTGCTCTGCTATTGTCTGTGATTTTTCAAGTTCAAGGTCGCCCGGAGTTGCACTTACAAACACAACCTGATTTATTCTGTCGTAAAATTCGTCAAAATTAAGCGGTCTGTTGTCAAATGCAGACGGCAGGCGGAAACCGTAATCAATAAGATTTTTCTTTCGTGCATGGTCGCCTGCGTACATTCCTCTTACCTGCGGCAAAGTGACATGCGACTCATCAACAAACAACAGAAAATCCTTGGGAAAATAGTCAAGCAAAGTAAACGGCGAAGAACCGGGTTTTCTGCCCGACAAAATTCTCGAATAGTTCTCAATGCCCGTACAAAATCCGATTTCCTGCAGCATCTCCATATCATAGCGTGTGCGCTGTTCAATTCTCTGTGCCTCAAGCAATTTTCCGTTCTCACGAAAATACGCAAGTCTTTCTTCAAGTTCACGGTCAATTTCTTTGAGTGCGGTTGCCATTTTATCCTTAGAAACAATGTAGTGTGACGCAGGATAAATTGCCGCATGACGCAAAACCGCCTTTAGTTCTCCCGTAAGTGGGTTAATCTCGGATATACGGTCAATTTCATCGCCGAAAAATTCTACTCTTATTATAGAATCGTTAGATGCGGCAGGAAAAATTTCGACCACATCTCCCCTTACTCTGAACTTATTTCTTATAAAATTAACATCGTTGCGCTCATATTGCAGTTCAACGAGTTTTTTCACAAGGTCATCTCGGCTTTTTTCCATACCGGGGCGTAAAGATATTACCATATTTCGGTAATCAATAGGGTCGCCCAAGCTGTAAATACAGGAAACCGAAGCAACTATAATTACATCTCGTCTTTCAGAAAGCGCAAGAGTAGCGCTGTGCCTGAGTTTGTCTATTTCATCATTTACAGCGCTGTCCTTTTCTATATAAGTATCAGTGTTGGCAATGTATGCCTCCGGCTGATAGTAATCGTAATAAGACACAAAGTATTCTACCGCATTGTCGGGGAAAAACTCCTTAAACTCGCTGCAAAGCTGTGCCGCAAGAGTTTTGTTGTGCGCAAGCACCAGAGTAGGTCTTTGCGTTCTTTCTATTATATTAGCCATAGTAAATGTTTTACCCGAACCCGTTACGCCGAGCAAAGTCTGCTCTCTGTTGCCCGATTCAATGCTGTTTACAAGCTCGTCAATAGCAGCAGGTTGGTCACCCGTAGGCTTATATTTAGATTTCAGTTTAAATTCCATAAAATCAAACCTTATTACAATAAAAAAATACTTCCCGACATTTCACTTTCACGCAGGGAAACATAGTCAAACTCCGTCACAATATAATGGTCAACAAGGTTTACTCCTATGCTGTTAAGAGTTCGTCTTATGATTTTTGTAGAAGTCAGATCGCTTTGCGAGGGCAATGCCGAGCCGCTCGGGTGATTGTGCCCCAAAAAGGCGGTTTTAGCGTTGTGCCTTAAAGCAAGGTCAACGATTTTCCTAAGCGGAACATCCGACGAACTTAGCGAACCTTTGGCAATAATGTCAAAGAAAATCATTCTGCCCTTTGCATCTCCGAGCATAAGCGCAACTGCCTCGTTTGTTCTGCCTATAAACTTATTTATAAACATTTCTCCGAGATGTTCAAGCTCGATGACATTATGATTTTCCGTTTTTGATTCTTTATACACTCTCGAAAATTCGGGCAGCATTTTCAGAAAAACCGCACAAGACTGCGAAAGTGAAAATTCACGCATAAGCTCGTCAACAGGTGCATCGCACACACCCGCAACGGTTAAATACCTGTCGAGCAAACGGTGTGCAAGCGCATTTGTATCTTTTCTGGGAATGGCATAGAAAAGGCACATTTCAAGCACCTCGTGCGGCTCAAAGCCGTCAAATCCGTTTTCAAGAAACTTTTTGCGAACACGGTCACGGTGTCCTGTATTCTCATTTGCCACGCCATCCACCTCTGATTAAATTTCTGTGAAGTAATTATTCTTTTACACCGTACTGCTCATAGTACGCGTCAATTGCAGCCTTGAGCTTGTCGTCAATAATAACTTTGCCCTTGTATTCCTTATTGTAAAGGTGCTCAACAACCTCTGCCATGGTAACGATTGCGGTTGTTTTTAAGCCGTATTTCTCTTCAATTTCAGAAAGCGCACTCTTTGTGCCCTTGCCTCTCTCCATTCTGTCAACGGATACAACAAGACCGATAGGGTCAACATTGCCCTGCGCCTTGATAATCGGGAGAGTTTCCTCGATAGAAGTACCGGCTGTAGTAACATCTTCAATAATAACTACCTTGTCGCCGTCATTTATAGGACTGCCGAGTAAAATACCCTTATCGCCGTGGTCCTTAACCTCTTTACGGTTTGAGCAGTAGCGAATATCTGTATCGTACTTTTCGCTGATTGCAACAGCAGCCGCAACAGAAAGCGGAATACCCTTGTATGCAGGTCCGAAGAGAACATCAAAATCAAGACCGAATTTCTCTTTGATAGCCTCTGCATAGTAGCCGCCGAGCTTTCTAAGCTGTGCGCCTGTTCTGTAAAAACCTGTGTTTACAAAGAAAGGTGTCTTTCTGCCGCTTTTTGTTACGAAATCGCCAAATTTAAGCACCTGGCAATCAACCATAAATTCAATAAATTCCTTTTTATAAGCGTCCATAGTAAAATCCTCCGATAAAAATACATAATTTAACATTTAACATCATACCACATATGTTTGGTTTTGTAAATGATAAAACGAAAATTTAACCGTTATTTAACCGTTAAAAAAATCTCTATATAAATAGTATAGAGATAGTATAGAGAATTTTTACGAAAATCCGTGTTTAATATATAATTAAATTAAACTGTCTTTTAAGCAATATATCAACAAAAATATTAAAAAAGTTTTACAATCGGTACTGTTTTTTAATAAATCAAGGGCATTATTATTTTCAACAAATTAATAAAAAAAACGGCATAAAAACTATAAAAATGCACTTGCATTATTTTTACTTTCAGTGTACAATATTTGCTGTAATAATATTTTGCAAAATATTATATTTTGAATGGGGGAGAGAAAATGAAAGAAAAAAGAATACCAAATTCACGCATAAGCGTGCGATTTAAATCATTAGTTCCTGCAAAAAAAATCAAAAGCAAAAAAGGCTTTACATTGGTAGAACTTGTAGTGGTAATTGCCATAATAGCTGTTCTCGCAGCTATAGCTATACCGATAGTTGCATCTACTACTAAGTCATCTATAGTAAGCAGGGCAAAAACCAACGCAAACACCATAGAATATGCCTTTAAAGAGGCCGATGCGGCTGTTGCAGGTGCAGATAACACAAGATATATCCATGCAAGCACAAATACTATACAAATTTCTGAAGTTGTAGCCGCTAATAACCTTGAGCAGATTATTCAGCCCGAACATCTTTTTGGCACACTGTATTATCCTGTTATCTGTAAAAGCAAGGTGTATTTTGCAGTTGATTCAAATAATGACGGCAAATTTGATGCAAACGACAAAACCATTGACGGTACAAAATTACCAGATGAGGCTATTGCTCTTTACGACCAAACAAAGGGGTGTGCAATAGATGGAAATATTACAACGCTAAATCTTTCAAACAGAAAAAATTAACGGCACTTTTAACAATTTAACGCAGTAAAGTTTGTGCAATGTTACAAAAATGCGTTTTTTAACTTTTTTTGGTAAAAATATATTGCAAGACTTGCAAAAATGTTATATAATAGACTTGTTTAAAGGGAACGGTAACGCAAAATCCTATCAGCAACCGTCGTTGCGGTTTCCACAAAACGGCTCACAAATTATTATTAAAAGAGAGGTAAAAAACAATGAACGAAATTCAGGCAGTAAAAACTGCAAAAATCGAAGAAGTTAAGAAGAACAGCAAAAAAGGCTTTACACTCGTAGAGCTCGTAGTAGTTATTGCTATTCTCGCAATTCTCGCAGCAATCGCTATTCCGGTTGTATCATCAACAATCACATCTTCACAGAGAAGCTCAGCTAAGTCAAATGCTCAGACAATTGAGGTTGCTATTAAAGAGGCTGACGCTGCTATTTCAGCAAAAGACGATACAGTATTTGTAAATAAAGCTGGTGCTGCTGCAGCTGATCAGTTTAAAGCAAGTTCAGGCTCACTTACATTAAAAAACATTACAGATGCTAAGGCTATTGATTCTGCTGTAACAGCTACTTATCAGATTAACGGTGTAAATTACAGTGCTTACTATGATAACGCCACTCAGAAGGTTGCTTTCTTAGGTAACGACGGTAAAAACGTTGTAAATGTTGATGGTACTGCATATACTGGTACAGATACAGTTCTTCTTACAGATGCAAAGGGTGGAGTTGATGCAACTGTTAAATTCAACGGTACAGGTAAAGTAACCGGCAAAGCAGCCTCATCCCCAGCAAAAAAATAATAATAATAAATACATAATTGTAATATCTCGGTTTTGCTGATGACCGACAACATACAAGCAAAAGGCTCGCCGAGTGCGAGCCTTTTGAAATGTATATAGGTTTTTCGGTGTATTAAACTCAATTTTTGTGTATTGTTAATAACTTTTAGGGGATATGCCCTGATTTACCCTGTTTGATTATAAAATTATTTTAATTTATTCTTTAAAGTAATTTTATAATCAAATCGGTTTAAAATTTTTTAACGGTTTTGATAAGCTTAAACAAGCATAAATTTTCAGGTGGTGTATTAAATATGAATTATGTACTGGTGCAGATTGCCAAAAGATACCTTTGCATAACGGCCTGCGAAACTGTAGGCGAGGCAGCTGCTAACGGCACTGCAAATAAAGGTAACAGTAAAAAGCAGGCTGACCCTAATGAAAAGAAAGCCTACTCTTTCTCCTCCCCTCTTATTATTCCTGTTGACAAGGCTGTATTAAAAGACAAAAGCTCCGTATGGGAAGACCCTGCTTTGCTTGCCCGCCTTGTAAAAGACGGACTAAGCACAATGAACCACAGTGAGGTTCGTGATGTTATTCTTATGGTAGAAAGCTACGACCTTACCTGTCAGGAGTATCAGCATATCAGAGGTGCCAAAAAAATCATTGAAGGACTTGCAATTGACAGAATCAGAGATTTTGTCGGCGAGGCGGTTTCCGACTTCTCGGTAATCTACAAGGATTACTCTGCATACAAAACAAAAGAAGTCAACGAAGAAATCACATCTAAGGCTTTTGCAATGCCGAAAGCACTTGCGGATGACCTTGTTGCAGGATTTAAGTCTTTCTCTCTGAATCTTATCAAGATTATCCCGTCAGAGACGGCAATGATTTATGCTGCTCAAAAAACAATCTACAGCTTTAACAAAACCGTAGCTCTCATCAGTATGGACTATTCGGCAGTCAGAGTTTTTATCGCCAAAAACGGTGTGCCTCTCTACTGTCACGAATTTACATCCCCTGTAGATGAAATTTTACAGGTAATTGAAGAAGACAGAGATTTAAGCACGGCTGCCGCTATTGATTACCTGCGTACCGCCGGATACGGATTTAAAAATGAATGCAGAAATGCGTCTTCAAAAAGGAAGATTGACGATATTGCAGAAAACCTTATAGATGATATTGTCCGCAATGTTCGCCTTGTTACAATGTCGCTCAACATCAGTATTGACCAGATATTCTTAAGTGACTTCTTGGCTTACATTCCTCACATCCGCAACTATTTTGTAGGTTTTGGACTTGCAGGCGAGGTTATGCTTGTATCTGATACATTCAATACAGGCTCGGTAATTCCGGAACCGTCGCTTAAGGCAAGAGATGACTTCTACAAAAATGGTTCATACTTCCTTATGAACGAACTTATGAACTGCGGTACAGTATTTGAGAACAACCTTATTTACGGACTAAAGGCTCAACAGGCTAAAACACTTGATGACAGTGCAAAGGCTGCAAAAGCAGGCTGTGTCGGTCTTGGCCTACTCTGTGTTGCGGGACTTGCTTTCTTTGGTTTCTATTTTGGCAGAAGCGTTGTAGATAATATGATTTATAACGATACAAAGTACGACTATGCAAAAACTCTTATTCAACAAAGAGATGACATTACCCAGTCTTTGGCAAATCAGACACAGGATGCCGAGCTTTTACCGAGAACACAGCTTTATTGTGAAGATGTAATTAATGAGCTTGATGACCAGGTTGTAGACAAAATGGATACTTTTACAAGTTACAGCATAACTCACGCAAACGACGGCAACGAAACCTACAACATTCCGGTAAACGGACTTATTAAAGACTTCCCTACCTTTATTGATTTACAGAACAACATTAAAGACAACGGTTTCTTCTCTATGAGCGAAAACTTCTCGGTTTCTACAAATACAGAAACCAGTCAGTACAGTCTTACAGCTCAGCTTACAACAGACATAACTCAGTCACAATCAAGTAAAACTGCAAGTGATACTGAAAACAACAGCGAAAACTAAGGGAGGAAACAAAAATGAAAAAGACTAAAATACCGGTACCGATTATTGTGTTTGTTGCACTTCTCATAGTATTTGTAATTATTTTGCTTGCACTTGTAATGCCGACATTCACTAACCTTTCTAAGTATAATGATGACCATGCTGCTATCACAGCAAAAATTGCCGACTGCGACGATGTACTTGCAAATCAGACAAGTGTCGAAGCCAAAATTGACGAAATGACAAAGCAGTATAATGAAAATCAGGAAAACCTCTATGTTGACGCAAAGTCATCTGTTAAGGATTTGCAGGATATTTTTGCCGACCTCGGTATTGATATGACATCACTTACCCGTGGTGAAGGCGTGCAGGATGCACAGGGCAGAACATCTATGGGCGGCATTCCGCTTTACTACACAAACCTTACATTCAGCTATACCGGCGCAAAGGATAAAACTTTACAGCTTATCCATTATCTCGAGCAGGAATCAAAAGGTTGCTACTTTATTGATTCGCTTTCAATGTCAGAAATTGAAGGCAGCCAAGAATATGCTACTTCATTTAATGTAACACTTTACTACTTTGATACAACAAAGCAAGCTGTAAGTAATACAGATTCTACCGATTCAACAGAACCAACTACATAATTATAAGGACTTTACTATGGCTAATTTACTTCCAATCGACTTTTCACAAATTTCAACCTATATAACTCTCGCAGTAATTTTAATACTGTCAGTTGTACTCTGTATGCTCGCATACAGGCTTATGAATGTCGTGCCTGCAAAATGGCTGTGCGACTATGATGAAGAGCCGGACGAAAGTCTTTTTGGCACAAGGTATATTTTCAAACAAAGCGGAATTTACACTTCCGCTTTGTTTGCTATATTTAACTTAGGTATCTTTGCGTTTTTCGGCTATTCTTATTACACGATTTTCTTTTTATTAATTTCGATTACAATGCTCCTCATAGCTATGAGTGACTTTAAATATACAATTATTCCCGACCAATTCACAATTGCACTTGCAGTGCTTTGTGTTGCTCTTGCAATAACCGACCTTTTCACGCAGCAAATCTTTATTAAAGAATGGTGGAGTATTCCGCTTGGTGCTGTATGCGGCGGCGGTTCGCTTATGCTTATAAATTTATTTTCTATTGTAATTCTCAAAAAGAACGGAATGGGCTTCGGCGATGTAAAACTTATGCTTGCACTTGGTGCTTGCCTTGGTTTTCCTATGGTATTTTCAGGACTTTTAATCGCCGTATTTATAGCTTTCCTTTATATAATATTTTTGCTTATCAAAAAAATATTTTCAAAAAACGAAGTATCAAGCTATTTTCCCTTTGGCCCTTTTCTTTGCATTGGCTCACTATGCAGTATGTTTTTAGTTAATGTTATAAACTATGGCTTAGATCTCTATTTCTCTCTCTTTAGCCTTAGTTATTAATCTTTATTCCCCTGAAAGGATGATAATATATGAAGAACTCTGTTTTTAACTTGAGTGACGATCTCGTTAAAAGCGGTATAGTAAGTTTAAAAACATTAAAGCGTATTGAAATGCTTTATATGGAAGACAATACTCTTACTCTTGAACGTGCGTTGATAAAAGAAGGCGTTGTCACAGAGGAGCAGATTTATGACATTATGGCAAAGAAAATGCATTTGCCGCTTGTTGACCTTACTTCCTACTACATATCAGACGATGTAGCCCGGCTCATTCCGGAGCAGATGATGGAAGACCTCGGCGTTATGCCGCTTACCATTGAAGGCAATTATCTCTTGATTGCCATGACAAATCCGCTTGATTATAAAGCAATTTATACTCTCAACAACTATACAAAAAGAAAAATAAAAACCGCTATATGTACTCCTACACAACTTAAAATCAAACTTGACGAAATTTTCAGTGTGTCGGACAAAGAAGCGGTAATAGACGAGGCTCAGGAATTTGTACAGAGCCAGATGAAAAAAACCGAGGACACGGTATCTACCGAAGATCAGGAAGATGTCGAAGATCAGCCTATCATTAAATTTGTAAACAATATGATAGCCGAGGCTGTAAGACAGCGTGTATCTGATATTCACCTTGAGCCTCAGGAAAAGAAATTGGTAATTCGTTTCCGTGTTGACGGTAAACTTATTAAATATATGGACTCAAGCAAGGAGCTTGCTCCCTCTGTAACGAGCCGTATTAAATTTATCAGCGGTATGAACATTGCGGAAAAAAGAATTCCGCAGGACGGTAGAATTCACTATACTATCAATAATCAAAAAATTGATATGCGTGTATCTTCTCTTCCTTGTGTTTATGGCGAAAAAATCGTAATCAGAATTACAACCGCACTCGGTATGAAGCTTGATAAAAAGAACATCGGTTTTCTCCCCGAAAACCTTGAGAAATTCGACCAGCTTTTGACATCAAGCCGTGGTATCATTCTTCTTTCGGGTGCAACAGGTTCAGGTAAGTCAACCACACTTTACGCTGCTCTTTCATCTCTTAACACCGAAGACAAAAACATTGTAACAGTTGAAAACCCTGTCGAAATGGTTTTGCCGGGTGCTACACAGGTTAATATCAATGAAAAAGCAGGACTTACATTTGCAAGCGTTCTTCGTTCTATCCTCCGTCAGGACCCTGATATTATTATGATCGGTGAGATTCGTGACCAGGAAACCGCAGATATCGCAGCAAGAGCCGCTATCACAGGTCACCTTGTACTTTCAACAATCCATACATATAACGCAGCCAGCTCGGTTGTCCGACTTATTGATATGGGTGTTGAACCTTATATGGTATCTTCTTCTATGCTCGGCGTTATTGCCCAAAAGCTTGTAAGAAGACTTTGCCCGGAGTGTAAGCAAGCATATGATGCAACAGATGACGAGCTTAGACTTCTCGGACTCCCTATCACCAAACAGCTCACACTTTACAAACCGGGTCAGTGCCCTGCTTGTAACAACATAGGTTATAAGGGAAGAATTGCCGTTCACGAGGTTATGCCTGTTTCAAGAGCAATTAAAAATGCCATTCATCTCGGTAAAACCACAGATGAAATTGACACAATAGCAAGAGAAGAGGGTATGATTTCACTTCGTGATAACCTTAAAAAGCTGTTGTATGACGGTATTATATCATTTGATACATTCATTGACACTGTATCAGAAATCTATCAGGAAGATTAAGGAGTAAGTTTTATGGAATTTGATGAGATGGTCAGATTTGCCGTTGAAAACGGTGCGTCTGATATTCACCTTGCAAGCAATAACTTGCCTTCTTACCGTAAAAACGGTAAAATTATGAGCTACAAAGGCACAGAGATTCTTGACGAGGACACAGTTATGAAGTATATTGACGAGGTTCTTGAGCCTGCCGATTACCTTAAGTTCTGCAACACAGGCGATATCGACTCGGCTTATCAGTTTGGAAACCTCGCACGATTCAGAGTTAATGCATTCAAGCAGCGCCACGGTGCGACGCTTGTAATGCGTGTAATCAAATTGAATCCTCCAAAACTCGGCGATTTAAATTTGCCGCGGTCTATTGCAAAAATTCTTAACCTGCAGGAAGGTCTTGTACTTGTAACAGGTCCTACCGGTAGCGGTAAGTCAACAACACTTGCAGCTCTTATCAATGAAATTAACCATCGAGAAGAACTGCACATTATCACAATTGAAGACCCTGTTGAGTATATGCACTCCCCTGCAAAATGTATTATTAACCAGAGAGAAGTCGGCCAAGACAGTGAAACTTACTCGACAGCACTTAAATCGGCACTTCGTGAAGACCCTGATATTATCCTCATGGGTGAGATTCGTGACCTTGAGTCAATGTCAATCGCTCTTCGTGCAGCAGAAACAGGCCACCTTGTTTTTTCAACACTTCATACAGAGAGTGCCGCAAAAACAATCGACCGTCTTATAGATATGTACCCTGTTGAAAGGCAGAAACAGGCACTCAGCCAGCTTTCAACCACACTTAAGGCAGTAATTTCACAGCGTTTGCTTCCAAGATCAGACCGTCCGGGCCGTATCGGCGCATTTGAAATTATGTTTGTTAATTCTGCTATCGCTAACCTTATCCGTGAAGATAAGATTCCGCAGATTGAACAGATGATTTCTTTGAACCAGCAGACAGGTATGATTACAAGAAAGTTGAGTATCGAAAACCTCCTCAAAAGAGGACTTATTTCAAAAGAAACTGCCGACAAGTACAGTTACGATGTGGCTGATAACGCAGCACTTACAGGCGGCAACAATTCTCCGCAGCCGGGCGTACCGGGAATACCACAGCAAACACCGCAGCAGTTGACAGCTCCAATGCCACAGTATTCTAATCTCCCGCAAAACAGCACAAACGCTTATCTTAACAGGAGGTAAAAATAATGGAATTTTCTTATGTAGCGGTAAACGAAAAAAACCGTAAATATCGTAACCGTATGACAGCAAACACCAAGGAAGAGGTTAAGCGAAAGCTTGAACAGCGTGGTCTTATCGCTATTTCCATTGATGAAGTAAAAAAAGGTTCGCAGGAAGATATTCCAATCTGGCAGCGTGATCTTGGCGGTTCAAAAGATGTGCATACATTAAAAATCAGTAACAAGCGACTTCTTACATTTATGCACCAGATGGCATTGATGATTCGTTCGGGTATTTCGCTTTCGGTTGCAATGGCCGTAATGTGTGACACTGAAAAAGATAAGAATATGTTGAGAATTTTACAGGAAATAACTGCAAACCTCTACAACGGTATTACTCTTTCGCAGTCGCTAAGCTCATTTAAAACTTTCCCGACTGTTTATGTAAACATTATTCAAACAGGTGAGGCAAACGGTCGACTTGATGAAGCATTTGATAAGTGCGTTAGTCTTCTCAAAAAGGAAATCACACTTAAGAACAAGATCAAGGGTGCAATGATTTACCCTATCTTCCTTCTTATTCTTACAATTGCGCTTATTATTGTAATGAGTATTGTGGTACTTCCTGCATTTAAAGACTTGTTCGAGAGCTTCGGCTCTGAACTTCCGATAATGACGCAGATTACAATGGGTATTTCAGATGTACTTCTTCATTACGGCTGGCTCGTTGTTCTTATTATCGTTGCAATTGTAGTTACACTCAGAATTCTTTACAAAAAGAACTATTCATTCTGTATGTGGTGGTCAACATTCCAGCTTAAAATCCCGATTATCGGCGAAGTTTTAAGACTTAACCAGCTTACAAGATTTGCAAATATGATGGCAACACTTACTTCTTCCGGTGTAAACATTCTTTACTCACTTGAACTTTCAAGAGATGTAGTAGGCAACAAATTTATGTCCGACTGTCTTAACCAGGTAATTGAAGATGTAAGAATCGGTACACCGATCAATATTTCTCTTTCAAGATATCCAAAAGCTTTCGATCCGCTCTTTGTATCAATGATAAGAGTCGGTGAGGAAAGCGGTATGCTCAGTGATTCCCTTAACAAAATGGCAGATATGTACGACGAACAGGCAACCGACGCTACACAGCGTATGACAGACGCAATGACACCTGCAATGACAATCATTATCGCAGGTATCGTAGGTTTCGTTGTAATTTCTATCGTACAGGCAATGTTCGGTATGTATTCAGTTATCACAGCCTAACAGTGATAATTCATAGCAGATGAAAGGAGATCTTTATGAAGAAACTTCACACAAAGAAAAGAAGGATAAACAGCAAAAAAGGTATTTCCATGGTTCTTGCAATAGCTTTGGCTGCAGTTTTGTTTTTATCGACAACTACTTTCTTATCTATTGCAATGCTCCAGCAAAAAGAAACCGGTACTACAATGAACTCCCGTCAGGCATATGTATCAGCAAAAAGTGCACTTGATATAGCAAAAGAACTGTTAAACGACGGTAAACTTTCATTACCTGATTCAGGATCACTTTACTATGTTTTTTACTATGTTGAAGGAGATCCGAATGTTCATGTAGAAGAATTCACCAGCTCTGAACTTGCATTAAAATGGATTAACAATCCATCTCATGCAAGTTATACTATAATAGGTAATGCTTATATTAAAATTACTAAAAATGCAGACGGTAGTTACACTATGACTGCCGTTGGCAAAGAAAATAAATATGACTATTCAGGTGATGGAAATACAGGTGATCTTTCAACCAAATTTGATGTAAAATATAATTTAGTTGAAAAAGAAGAAATAGCTAACCTCACTATGAAGCAAAAAACAATTACTTCACCGACCGGCAATAAATTTTTAATGCTTGGTGATCAAACTTCATTTTCACTTCTTCGTTCTGTAAGAAAAACTTTAAACGAAGGAGATACCACATTTCGTACCTTACAGGACTATGATACTGACAATGACAATAAATCAATAATTTATATTCCTAAAAACGAAGCTGGCAGTACACCACTCACAACTTGCTTTCCTCTTGTATTTGATAAAGCAGTAAAAAGTACAAGTAACGGTGATAGTAGACTTAAATTTACAGCATATGATAACGGCATTTACTTTTTAGGCAATTACACCGGATCAAAAGTAAAAAGTGACTATAATTCCGAAGCAGTTGATATAAGTTTTTACACAAACTCAGACGCTTACGGTACAGCCTTAGAATGTAAATATCTTGTAATTGGCGGAAATATGGTATGTCGTCCGGCCACCGGCGAATCCGGCATTACACTTAAATACTCCGGTAGCTCTTATAATACCGATAAAGGTGTTGTAATATACTTTACTAAAGATTGTAAGCTTATGACTTATAATAATAGCAAGCAAATAACTAAAACAGTAGAGTATAAAAAAGGATATTATTATATTAACTTAGGTGACAACAATACAGCCGTTGATTTATTTTCAGAAAATACCAAAAAAAGTGCTGTAAAAATTGCTACAAACAGTGAAGAATACAAAAGGGTTAACAGTATTGATATGTATAGTTCTATGGTTGATACAAACGGCAAACTAAAGGACATACATTCAGCTTACGAAGGTAACTGGGAAAAGGGCAAAGAAAGAGTTTATATTTTGAATGACAATGGAGCTTTCAACACAGATCCAAATTCAAACAGCTACTCCAATACACCTCGAACAACATTTACTAAAGGATGGAAAGACTACTACATTTATTGTTCACCATCCGAAATGCCAACAGCTAGTGGATATTATGATATGTATTCAGGCAAAGAATTTAATTATCTTTGGTACAATATAAAACCAATGGAATTTAATGGAAATATCGATATGTCAATTCATAGTAGTAATATTACATTATCAATTGGTCCCGATGAAAAAGAAACTGTTTATTATAACAATAAAATTAAGAACAGCAACGGCAATACATACTTTCCTTATTCTTTCAATCAAACTATTCTTCCTACTAGCGATTTTGCTACTGACAGTAATACTCAAAAATTCACAGCAGAAGGTTCAAATATAATCAAACAAATAAACAGTTCAGCATCATTTAGTGTAAAACCTTATTGGAATGAAAAATCGTTTACTCTTAAAGTAGTAAATGATTTTATTGTAGAAATGTCAGATGGTACATCATATACCATAAAAGCCGATGATTACACAGATATTCCGGAGACAGGACTTAACTTATTTTCAAATGATGCAAAAAAATACTTTGAAGATCATTCTACTTCACGAGTTGATTCTAACTCATCGAGTATTAAATGGGTGGAAGATAACGCTATTAATACTTCAGTAGACAGCAGTAACCTCGACCAAAGCAGTTCAGTTGTAAATTTTAAAGCAACAGGCGGCGGAACACTTAAAGAGGATAGTACATATAAGGGCAGAGCTATTTACTGTGATTTTGGTAATGGTTCTTCGGGTAAAGATGCTATTGTAACATATGGAAACAATGCAACCTTAAAAGCAGATGTTGTTTCAATCGGAGCGGATTTACTTGAAAGAAAAGACGGAAAAGGACTTAAAATTAATACTTATAGTGCACATAAGGAATCGACATGTGTTGTAGACGGTAATCCTATTGACGGTTCCATGCTTCAGATTACTCGTAAAACTACTCTCAAATTTAATGATGATAATGCTAATTCTATAACTTTAAGTCCGGGTTACTATTTCTTCCCGGGTATTACAGGTGATTTTGATATTTTAAGCAAAGCTTTTTGGGAAAAATGGAGTTCTTCAAATCCATATTACAAAGCAGAAAAATTAGGCGACGGTACTAAAGCTTATAAAAAGGTAATTGTTACAACTAAAATGGATCCTGTTGACTTTGAAGGGAAGTATTTCTAATGAAGAAGAAGAACCTTAAATTTAAAAAATATTTAAAAAGTAAAAAAGGCTTTTCTCTTCTTGAGTTGGTATGTGCAATTATGATCATGGCAATAGCCGTTTCGGCTACTGCCACCGGTCTTAATATCAGTAATCAGTCCATTACTAAAAACAGTCTTATGGACAAAGCTTCTGCAAAAGCACAAATGTATTGCGATGTAATTATGACATATGTTGAAAAAACACCGTCAAATGATCCATATGACGGTTGGGATTCATTAACTGATGCACAAAAGAATGCTAATAAACTTTTTAACACTCCGCCTAATCAAACATATGCTTTTACAAGCGATATTAAAAACAAAATTGATACAGATGTAAAATCTCTTGACAATACTTTTTCAGCAGAACAATATACTTCTGCAAATATCGACAATAGAGATTTTAACAAAAATGAAGTTGCTTATACAATTCAAAAAGAAGGTTCTTACACTAATTCTGATGGTATAAGTATGGTATCATACAAAATCACTGTTTATATTGATTACGGTACAAATGGTACAACTTCATGTACCGGTATTATCACTAAATCCAAATATGTTCAATAAGGAGGATGCAAATGATTAAAATATTAAATAAATTAAAAAAACATCTCTCCAAGCGCTCCGTAAAAAATAAAATCGGTTCAACGCTTATTGAACTTATAGCTGTTGTATGCATTCTTTCTATTGCCTCTACTGTAAGCATAAGCGGATTATTTGCTATGGCCAATATTGCAAAAAGAGGTCAGGATCTTTCCCTTTGCGAACGCACAAGCGATATGATTTCTAAACAACTTTCAATTTATGGTAATACCTCAAACTATGTTCAATCATATGATTCAAAACCTCCTCTCGAAGCATATGACGAAAGTGCAAGACCAAGTGGTTTTATGGATGTAGATAATGGTATCGGTAATAAAAGTGATTACTTTTTATATGCAGATCCAAATACAAAATACAGATTAATTCTTGCTAAGTTTGATACTTCATCGGGCGATCCTACAGGACATAAGCTTACACCAATAGTCAGTATTGACAATGTAAAATCAATTAAATTCGACCTTAAACAACTTAATACTGATGAAAAAAAATATATTCTTCAATATACAGTAACAACAGTAGGAAGCAATGTATGGGATAAGGATACTGATAAACGAGTTGAGTACACTATTTCAAGCGGAGTAGTTTTGAATAATACAAATAATTCTTCTACTATACCCACCCCGCTGCAATATTCAACCATAACAACAAAAACTTCATTAACTGAAGCAAATACAACCTATATCAGAATACAAACCTCAAGCAGAAGTGATCTTGATATTTACTAAAAGTTAAAAGTCTTAAACAAAAAGCTGTAAAAAACAGCATATCAAAAAAGCCGAGATTCACAAAAAAGTGAGTCTCGGTGATTTTTTTCTTATATTCTTGAAATTGTATAAAAATATGAAGAATATTGAATACTTATTGTCTGTGCTTTGTACTGTTTTTCTTCCATACCCGGCTGTATTTATTTTCATTGGCAGTTATCTTTGTTCCGTCAAGGTGTTTATTTAGATCAATATGACGAAAAACCTCTTTAAATATATATACCGGATCAGAAATTTCTATTATTTTTCAATTTCCGGTTATAATTTTAATTGATACGGTGTATAATATACCTTGTTTATATGGTTTTTCATTACAAATAAATTATATCACAAAAACGACTGCATTCCTACCTTTCGGTTAGAATGCAGTCGTTTTTTATCTGGGTTGTTTTTTACAGCTCCATAAATTATGTAGCTATTAACTTAGTTTGTTGTAATAAAAGGACGAATTGCAGACGCAACGGTTGAAATCGGGTGCGACTGTAAGAACACTCTGCCCGGTCCTGTAATAACTGTATTAAACAAACCCTCTCCGCCGAGGAACATATTCTTAACACCCTTAATACGCTGGATGTCCATTTGACAAGATGCATCCATTGCAGCAAGGTTGCCTGTATCAACAACAATCTGCTGACCGGGTGCAAGGTTATACTGCTTGCAGTAGCCGTCAATCTCAACAAAAGCAGTTCCGTAACCCGATAGCTTTTGAAGTATGAATCCTTCGCCTCCAAAAAAGCCTGCACCCGCTTTTTTATTAAAATGTACAGAGAGGTCAACAGTTGCAGAACTTGCAAGGAACCCCGATTTCTGAACGATTATAGGCATATTAGGCTGAATCTCAAAAGGAATGATTGAACCCGGGAAAGATGAAGCAAGAGTAATGAAGCCCGGACCGCCCATAGCTGTGTAGCGGTTCTGCATAATAGACTCTCCCGACATCATTTTGCTGAACATCTTGCCTACGCCGCCGCCTGAAGTTTCCATATTAAGGTTAGGTGACATCCATACCATTCCGCCGCCCTGTGTAATAATAGTTTCGCCGTTTTCAAGAGATACCTCCACTATCGGAAGTGAACCTCCCTCAATTTTGTATTGCATAGATAAACCTCCATAAATGTTTATTATCAGCATTATATCATATATCAAATGCAATGTAAATAAAATTTTACATATATACATCAAAAGACTTCCATTTGCAGAAGTCTTTTTTACTTATGTTTATTCACCTGTCAAATGTACAACTGTTGCCGTATGCCCTACTGCTTTTAAAAACTTATCAAAAACATCTGTTGTTTTTATTTTAAGGCTCGATGTATTCACGCATGGGTGACATCCTACATATTCACCTTTTAAAACATCTTCATCTACAAGCAAAGTGACTGCGTTTTCTTTGTCATTCATAAGTCCCATAACACTAACCGAACCGGGCAGAATATCAAGGTACTCTTCCATAGCCTCGGCAGACGCAAAAGAAAGTCTTGCCGAATTAATTTGACTTGAAAGTTCCTTTGTTTTAAAAGGCTTGTCCCCCGGCATCATTAAAAGATAAAATTTAGTTTTCTGCCTGTTGCACAAAAACAGATTTTTACAAATAAGTACATCAAGTACCTTGTCAATTTCATTGCACGCCTCCATAGTATCGGCATGGCCGTGATCTGTTCGCAGATACTCTATGCCAAGGCTGTCGAGCAAATCATATACTCTGACTTCCCTGTCAAGTCTTCCCTCAATATTCTGCGGTCTGCCTTTGTATAATTCCACCGCTGTCATCTCCTAACATTATTACTACTAATATAATAATGGATTACTCTCCCTTTGTCAAAGAAAAACAGAGCGACTGCACAACACAATCGCTCTGTAATTTATTTATCTTTCATATACTGTGTCGTAATCACCATATTCAGGAACATTAAAATACTCAGAGTTTTTATTAAGTGTATAGTCAGCTTTAAGTAAGCCGTACTTTTTGAGTACCTCAATGGTATTTGTATATGACTTCGGTACAAAGTAATACTCATATTCTGTACTGTTAGTACCGAAAATAAATTTTTTAGCTTTTTCAGGATCATAATTAGTATATGTTAATTGAATTTTGCAGACATAATCCTTAGAATACTTTTCTCTGATATATTTAAGAGAATCAAAGCTGTAAACCGAATCCTCGTCATTAGAAGAATCATAAAAAATATCATCATTGTAAAGAAGTGCAAACGGATCATACAAAACACCGTTAAGATAAGCAGTGTCAGCCTCAAGGTCTTTTTTAAATGCTGCGTTTATATCATTCATAATACTGTTCTTTGCAGCAATTTCTTTTGGATCTTTTTCTTTTTCTTTTTCATCATATGAATACTCGCCATAGTTTTCTATGGTCGACGAATATACACTGTCCTCGGAATATGTTTTGGTCAAAGCATAAACAGTCACACTGCTTACTTGGAAATTTTCGTTCAGACCGGCATTTGCCACACCCGAGTATTTCATAATATACGGCTTTGATGAAAGCACAGGTTTGGCGGCAGTGTAAATTTGTGTAAATCCAGATGAACTATAACCGTAATCAACATCATATGTATCATCGGTATAATCAATCGGCTCATAACCAAATGTCGCAGCCATTTCAAGCAGATTCTTAGAATAGTATCTTGTCACGGTTCTTCCGCTGTTTAGCTTGTAGGCAACGGTAATTATCTCGTCGCTTGCATATTCTCTGAGGGTATTGTAAAGCATACTGCCCCACACACTTGAAAATTTAGCCTTAGAAGTTGTATTCGTCTTTTTCTTGGTGAGAATTTCATTGTGAACATTAATAATAGATTTAATGTCAGCTTCGTCTGTAAAATCGCCCGCACTCTTTGTGTAATATTTCGATATATTCTTGCCGACAGTGCTATACTCTGAACAAATCAAACCCGCACTCTTTACATCTTCTGATTTAGGCACATAATTATTGTAGCCGAACACATCAAGATTAATAAGAATCACACCGACAATTACCACAACAGCAAGACCTGCATAAATCGGAATAGTTCTTACAATCTGCTTTAAGCCTTTGTAGAAAATCATATGAACGATAAGGAATGTCGGCGCACTTGCAAGAATAAAACCAAAAACAAAACCGCCTACGCCATTGCCAAAAACATTTATAGCGCCGAACATAGTTCCGAGGAACATACCTGCAAGGAATGAAACTATAACTTTTATTATATGGCAAGGAATGTAATATGCAAAGGAAGTCTGCGCTCTTTCGGATCTTCTCTTCATAATCAGCAATGTACCCAAAGCAATGCAGACTACACTGAAAATTATCCAATAAATAAGATTGTTGCCAAAGTAAGCAGAAATAGGATTGAGTGCATTTGTTATAAAACTGTCAGAAAAATTACCCGTGTATGAGCCTGTAAAGAAAGCGTCGATATAAGCCCTTACAAAAACCATAGATAACGGATAGCAGGCACAAACCGCAATAAACATAATAACAGTATTAAATGTAGTACCACAGCAAGCAGACAGAAAACCGTATGCGCTTATGCAGGCAAGAGTACCCACAATAAAATTAACATACATATTTGTTACCTGCGGAAGTAAAAGCGTACCCGTACAAACAGACGCAATAGCAATAATGCCCATAAATACAAGCATAGGAATGATAGAGAACAAATAAGCTGCACCGTACTTGGCGAGGAAAAGTCTTGCTCTGCTTATAGGAAGCGAACCGTAAAAATCGACTTTACGCTTGTTGTGCATATACGAGAATATCTGCACAGTATAAATAATAGCAAAAATAAGTGTAAGAAAACCGATAATGGTAGATGAAATAACCTGAAAAACCTGCATTTTTTCGCTTAGAGATATTTTCGGTGAACTTTCAGTTGAAAACAAAGGCGAAAATGAGGTTTGATCTGCCGTAAGCACAAAAACAAGTGTAAAAATTATAACAGTAAATACCGACGCCAAAATCGTATATACCATCAACGAGCCTTTACAGCCTTTCAAATCCCATAGAATAACCGAAAAAATCTGCTTGAGCTTATCTTTAAAGGATACTGTGGATGTCATATCCTGCCGCCCCCATTTCACTAATAAATATTTCCTCCAAAGTAAGAGGTATTGCAGAAACAAAAGCAGGATTAAGTGCCTTAAGCTTTGGCATAAACTCCTCTTCCGTTCCCTTTATTGTAAGATTAAATATATTGCCGTTGCGGGTTATATTAATTGCATTAATACCCTCAAATATATTCGGCTTATACGGCAACTCCGTAAATGCCACCTGTACCTTGCGCAAACCGTGCCTTAAATCGTCAATACCACGCTCAAGCATCATATGTCCCCTATGCATAAGGCAAAGTCTGTCGCACAAATCTTCAAGCTCTCTCAAGTTATGAGAGGCAATTACAACGGTTGTATTATTATCTGCCACCTTTTCGGCAAGCAGGCTTTTGAGCATATGTCTTACCACAGGGTCAAGACCGTCAAATATTTCGTCAAGGAATAAATATTTCGGACAGGTTGAAAGCGCCAAAATAAGCGCCGCCTGTCTTTGCATACCCTTTGACATATTAATAATAGGTGCGTTTATGTTAATCGGGAAAATCGAACAAAGTCTGTTGTATTCCTGTTCGCTCCAATTCGGATAAAGTCGTCTGTAAAGAAAAGCCGTACTCTCTACCGTGCTTGTATTGTAAAAATACGGGAAGTCAGGTATAAAAAAGCATTCTCCTTTAGTTACGGGATTATCAAAATGCTGTATGCCGTCAACTTTTACAGTTCCTCCGTCAGGTGCATATACTCCCGCAAGCATACGCAAAAGTGTTGATTTACCGCTGCCGTTACTGCCTACAAGACCTACAACCGCACCGTTTGGAATATTCACGGTCATATTATCTACAGCATTAACCTTGCCGAACCTCTTGGTAAGTCCGCAAATTTCAATCATCAATGCCACCTCCGTTATAAATATTTTCAATAATTCTATTAAGCTCTGCCTTGTCAATGCTCAATAAATTTGCTCTTTTTGTGCTCTGTTTAAAATCATCGAGCGCCATGGCTCTTTCGGCACAATCCTTTGTCAGTTTATCGGATACATAACTTCCCCGTCCGACATTGGATACAATATACCCGTCATTTTCAAGCAATTTATATGCTTTTGCTACGGTATTAGGGTTAATGCCAAGTTCAGATGCAAGACTTCTTACAGGCAACAATTTATCACCCGGCTTCAATACTCCCGCTGATGCAAGACGAATTATATTGGTACAAATTTGTTCATAAATCGGTACTCTTGATGTCAAGTCAATCTGAATCATTATTCTACCTCCAATCTTATGAATTGCACTCATTGGATTTATTGTATTAATTTAAATAGTACATCTTAAATATATACTATTTAATTATTTTTGTCAATACTTTTTATCATTTTAGTAAATTTTATTCGATTGTCATTTTTTATTCTGAATATGTAATCTATTATACAACAATATTATATGTGCAAAAACACAGAAAAAGAAAAAAGCAAGACAAAGTCTTGCTCTTTTCTATGCTCACAAAAATTAAAAGAAAGAAATAACTATAAACTTTTTCAAAACATATAATTGAAAATTTGTTATAATTTATCTTATGGCTTTATTATAGCACATAATACTTCAAAATCAAGCATATTTTTTAATTTCATTCAAAATCAGCCATTTATATATGTTGTATAAGCTTTGTATGTGATATTTGTGCAATTTGTACATCAGAAGAAATTTAACTCTTTTAAAAAATAAATCCAGCCGAATAAAGTAAAACACGAAAGCATAGTTGTAAAAACTACGGTACCTGCCGATAATTCATAATCGCTGTCCATTTGCCTTGCCATGGTATAAGAAGACACAGCGCAGGGCGATGCAAAAATTCCGATAAGCGAAACTAAATCAATTCCCCTGAAACCAATCATAATAGCTGCTGAAAGACTGATTGCAGGCACAATAATAAGTCTTGCAAAAATAACCGCAATAAGGTTTTTCTTGTATCTTTTTATGCTTGCAAATTCAAAAGATGCTCCGAGCACAATCAACGCAAGCGGTGTTGCCGCCGACGCCATATCAGAAATAACGCTCTCTGCAATTTCAGGTAATTTAATACTGAAAACCGCAAACAAAATACCTGCAACCGAGCCGATAATCAGCGGATTTGTAACTATGCCTTTGAGTATTTTTGTAATTTTTATACTCTCTCCCCTGAATACTTCAAGTGTTATTACAGCCAGAATATTATACATCGGAACAATAACCGTGACAAGCATAGATGTCATACCAAGTCTGCCGCTGCCAAAGATATTACCTACAATCGGCAAACCCATAAGCACAAAATTACTCCTGTAAATCGCCTGGATTAGCGCACCACGACTTTTATTTGATTTTTCAAAAATTAAAGCAAAACCAACCGACAAACCGTAAATAACCGCTACGGCAACAACCGCATACAAAAGAAGTGATGCATTAAAATCTGCCGACAAATCAAAAGCATATATATTGTTAAACATCAAGAACGGAAAGAAAACATTAAAAACGATTTTGTTAAGCACAGGCAAATGAGCCTCTTCAATCACCTTCATTTTTCGCACAGTAAAACCTATCGCAAGCATTATAAACATAGGTAGTACCGCATACAGAGCCACAAAAAAATTAGACATTCTACCATCTCCTCAAAGAAAGCATAGCATATATTTTTTATAAATACAATATAATAATTACCTTTACAAATTTGTTAGGCATTATAAACATCTTTCCCATTCCATTCACTTAAATATCATTGAAAAAAGCGGTGTAATGTGTTAGAATAGTTTATAATATAAGTGAAAGGTTCTGAAAACTTGAAAAAATGTGATTATTGCGCAAAAGAAATATCCTATTTTGAACAATATTGCAGTGAAGAATGTCACGGCAATGCAAATAAATATTACGAAACTACCGAAAAGTACGGTAAATTGTTCAGCATTATAAATATGATTTGCTTTTTCGGTATTCCTATTGGAATTTTTCTTTTTGCGTTTTTGCGAACTGCAGGAATGATAATTACGGTCGCAAGCTGCGATATTCTCGGCATAATGCTTATTTTACTTCCCTTTCCCACCGAAAATATGATTTCAAAGTACAAGCTGAAAAAAGCAACGAAAATTACCCGTATTATCGGACTTGCCGTAATCGGCCTCGGATTTATGTTTTTAATCTTTATGTTATTGTTCCCGATTATTTTCCCTGATTAACTTTCGTTTGAAAATTTTAATGTAAAGGAGTAAAAATTTGAATGTAAATCAAAATACAGGAAGAAACTATTGCATTTCCATACTAAGAGTATTAGGTATGCTATTTATAATACTTTGTCATATTGCAAGTTGGCTTGATATAGCTTTTTTAGAACAATTTTTTAATTATGGCGTATATATTTTTTTATTCATTTCTGGATTTCTTTATGCAAATAAAGAAATAAATAGCCCTTCTAAATGGTTTTTGACAAGAGTAAAAAAACTGTTAATTCCATTTTATTTGTTTGTTATTCCTGTTTCCATAGTGTATTTTAAAATAAATGGATTTGATGGCTTGGAAGCAATAAAATATTTATTTTGCTTGCAAGGCATTAATTTTATAACTCCTTTCATACCATTTTCTGAAATTAAACCTTTAGGAAATTTGTGGTTTGTTACAATTATTCTTATTTGTTATTTACTGACAATATTAGTTAAAAAGATTGAAAAAAAGCATAAACTCAATATAGCTGTAATAATTTTGATACTTGTTGCTGCTTGGTTTATTCCAAAAATAATGATGTGTTTTAACATACCATATATTTCACTTGAATATTTTGTTACATATTTTTTAGGATATTATATTTCTAAATTCAAAGTAAAAAATACACTGCCGATATTCATTATTTATGGCTTGTTTTTATTTTTAGCTTCTATTGGCATCAGATTAGTAGGCAAATATTATTTTGATAATTCTATTAATAATTTTTATTTACTGATCGTTTCCGCTACTCATTTAGGATTAGCCGTATCAACTTATTTCATTTGTAATTATTTGGTTAACAAATTTACAATATTTATAAAAATTGCAAAATCAAATATTTGGATAACTTTTGATAAACTGTCATATCCAATATATATTACTCACTATGCTTTTTTAAATAGTGTAACTTCAGTTGATAATTTTGGATTATCTAAACCGATTTCATTTATACTTTTTATATTAATGACTATTACAAGCGCACTAATTATATTTTATATTGATAAAGCTATACAAAACAAAATTATCAGAACATAAAAGCAACTGAATATTTATTTTAAAAGCGTCAATAATATTTTTACAATTATAATTAAGGAGGATTATTATGATTGATAAAATTGCCCTGACGCTTTTAATTATAGGCGGACTTAACTGGGGCTGTGTAGGTATTTTTCAGTTTGACCTTGTCGCCTGGATTTGCGGCGGTCAGACAGGAATTATAAGCCGAATTGTTTACATTCTCGTTGCGCTCGCCGCAATTTGGTGTATTTCACTTTTATTCAGAGATACCGACTCCGATACTGCGGTTAATAATGATTCCGTGTAACGCAAAAGGTGGCTGTCCGCTACGAACAGCCACCTTATTTTTATATGTAGTTTTAATTAAAGAGCCTCTACAATTTCCTTTGTATCTCTTGCAATAACAAGTTCTTCGTTAGTAGCAATAAGCTCAACTCTGATTTTTGAGTTTGGAGTTGAAAGTGTGCCTGTAACGCCGCATCTTGCCTGCTTATTAAATTCCTTATCCATCTCTACACCAAGGCAAGAAATGTAATCGCAAACAGTTTCACGGAGCTGTGGCTGATTTTCGCCGATACCGGCTGTAAATACAATAGCATCACAACCGCCGAGTGCAACATAGTAAGAACCAATTGTCTTTGCAATCTGATAATAAAGCATCTCGTGTGCGAGGTGTGCTCTGTGGTTGCCCTGCTGTTCTGCAGCGCAAACATCACGGTCATCGGAAGATACACCCGATACACCCAAAAGACCTGATTCCTTGTTAAGAATTTTAAGCATTTCTTCTGCAGAAACATTCTCTTTTTCTGCAATAAATGTAATTACGGATGGGTCAAGAGAACCTGAACGAGTACCCATCATAAAGCCGCCGAGCGGAGTAAGACCCATTGATGTATCAATTACCTTGCCGCCCTTGATAGCTGTGATTGATGAACCGTTGCCGATGTGACAAGTAATGATTTTTGTATCTTCAATATTCTTGCCCATAAGTTCAGCCATTTTCTGTGATACATAACGGTGAGAAGTACCGTGGAAGCCGTAACGGCGGATACCGTACTTTTCATAGTATTTATATGGAATAGCAAACATATAAGCCTTTTCCGGCATTGTCTGATGGAAAGCGGTATCAAATACTACAACCTGAGGAACATCTTTGCCGAATACCTTTGTACAAGCATTGATACCCTGAATGTGAGCGGGGTTGTGGAGAGGAGCAAGAGGAGCAAGCTCTTCAATCTTCTTGATAACATCGTCTGTTACGAGAACCGACTTATTAAAATAGCTGCCGCCCTGCACTACTCTGTGACCGATTGCGCTAACCTCTGACAAATCCTTGATTGCACCATACTGCGGATCAAGAAGTGCGTCCTTAACAGCCTCAAAAGCCTGTGTATGATTAACCATCTCTGTTTTGCGTTCAATTTTTGTGCCGTCAGGAGCTTTAAAACCGATAAATGCACCCTCCTGACCGATTCTTTCACAGTTTCCTTTTGCAAGTACCTTTTCGCTGTCCATATCAATAAGCTGATATTTAAGTGATGAGCTGCCTGCGTTAATAACGAGAACCTTCATTATTATTCATCCTTTCAACTATATTAGTTGTCCTAAAGCGATTTTTGATATATAATATATCTGAGGACAATTAAAAGTCACTCTGTGAGTGTTACACTATAATGATAAAACTTTTTATAATAGTTTTCAAGTGATTTTTTTAATATCTGACAATAATTTTTTGCTTTTTCGAGGTAATGCTATGGCAATCGGCATAATTTGCGAATTTAACCCTTTTCATAACGGACATAAATATTTAATACAAAAGGCAAAAAGCCTTGTAAACGAGCCTGTTGTGGTTGTAATGAGCACAAGCTTTACACAGCGTGGCGAAATCGCAATTACAGACAAATTCATAAGGGCAAAGTCTGCCCTGCTCGGCGGCGCTGACCTTGTAATAGAACTGCCTGTCGCCTATGCCGTATCAAATGCCGAAGTATTTGCAAAAAGCGGAGTTAAAATTCTCTCATCTTTCTCACGACTCACGCATCTTGCATTCGGTTGTGAAAACAGTAATATTGAACTTTTGAAACAGACAGCCGACGCACATAAAAATACTGCCGTACAATCGCTTGTGGCAAAGGAAATGCAAAACGGTTCGTATTATCCGAAAGCAATTGAATCTTCCGTGCGTGCAATATACGGCGATAAAACAGCGGAAATCCTTGCCACACCAAATAATGTGCTTGCCGTTGAATATCTTAAAGCATTGCCGAGCAACATATCACCACTGCCAATCCGTCGTGAGGGAGTTGAACACGACAGCGAAAACGCTGAAAACGGTTTTGCCTCCGCATCATATATAAGAGAACAATTAAAGCAAGGCAAAAATATTGCGGAGTTTGCTCCTTTTGAACCGACAGAGCTTGCTCTGCCCGATAATTTGGAAACCGCCTTGCTGTATAAATTGCGCTCCATGTCTGTTCATCAGCTTGCCGATTTACCCGATGTAACCGAGGGACTTGAAAACAGAATTTACACGGCAGTGCACGAATATAATTCTGTTAATGAAATATTGTTTGCAGTAAAATCAAAGCGTTACACACTTGCAAGACTACGCAGAATTTTAATATGCGCACTTTTGAATATAACAAAAGAAATTCAAAACACCGAACCGTGCTATGCAAGAGTGCTCGGCTTTACAAATGACGGTGCAAAAATCCTGAAAAGCTGTACTCTCCCCGTTATAACCTCTGTAAAAAAAGGTTTGTCACTCGGAGGCAATACAGAAAAATTACTTAAAACAGAAATTTTCGCAACAGATGTTTTTTCACTCGCTGTAAATCCGCCTAAAAAGTGCGGAGCAGACTTCACAACGCCGATAATAAAAATATAAAATCAGTTACCGCAAAATAAATATCTGCTATAACTTGCAAATATTTTATTTTGTGGTAATATATATGTATATAGTTAGTTTAGACTAACCTATATGTTTAAAAGAGGTAATTCTATGACAAAGAAAAAATCAATTATAATGCTCTTATGCGGTATTTTAGGTTACATATGTTTCGGATGCGGCGACAGCCTTTTATAAAAAATGATTAACTTTTCATTATATATAGAATGGCTTTCTTGTTGCTATCGCACTTTTAAAGGCTAACGCCGTTGTGTTCAAGCCGCCAAACAGCTACGCTGTTTGGCTATCGTTAGATTGCATAAACGGAAAGTATTTGTGGGCTTTGCCCA